>JAEEGH010009438.1_pt1 | contig 22773 bp, 9 predicted proteins | sample 9134181 | NCBI WGS metagenome assembly JAEEGH01 (sample SAMN16246544, study PRJNA631951) | gut metagenome | biome: gut microbiome; feature: rumen; material: DP-attached | host: Bos | place: Iran: Karaj | collected 2018-10
CCTTGTTTCAGTAGTCCCTCAATCTTTTGCTGATACCAATTTACGGTTTCGGGGTTTGAGAAATCCAGAATGGCATCCTCAACAGGCATACCGCCTGTAGCGTTCTTAACGTTCAAGCCCTTGTCGATGATCTCGTTAAAGAATCGGTTCTTGGGTGTGAAGTAGGGGAGCTGCCATAAGCAGGTGTGGAATCCGTCCTTTGCTAACTGCTTCAGCATCTTTTCCGGATCCTTAAAACGGTCTTTGGCAAATTGGTAGTCGCACTGCCAGTCGGTACCAAACCAGCCCGTATCAAAGTGTATCACATCGGCAGGAATGCGGTTGGCGCGCAGTTGACGGGCTATCTCCAGACCCTCTTCTTGCGAGAAGTAAGTGATACGACTCATCCAAGTGCCAAAACTCCACAGTGGGGGTAGGGGCGACTTACCTGTAATCTCGGTATATTCGTAAAGGATATCCTTCGGCTCGCCAAAGAACACGAAGAAGTCCATCTGTTCATCGGCCATAAACAAGCGGTCGGCTCCGATATACGAAGCTCCGAAGTCGCAGGTGACTGGTGCTGAGGTGTGCATAAAGATGCCGTAGCCTCGATTTGAAAAGAAGAAAGGGACGGGCTTATATTGTCCGTCGGTCTCGGGACCCTGTGGGTCGGTCACACTCAGATGCACCTTCTGGCCAACCTTGTTCAGCGATGTGAACGACTCGCCACAACCATAGATACGTTCGCCAGGGGCGAGTGTCAGCACGGGGTTGATGCTGCGACTGTTGTCACTGCCTCGTTTGATAAACGAGAAGGGTTGTAGTTTTACCTGCGATGAATCATTATCAATGATGTGGCGCGTCTGTGTCAGCACCTTACCGTGAGCATCCTTAATCACCAGTCGCCAAGGATATTTTTTAATCTCTATGCTGCCATACTGCGATTTGTAGCTAATAGCATCGCCAGCCTGTGATGTTTCCCACATCGCTCCAGCGCCTTTGGCTTTAAACCCATCGCAGAACATGATATCCTCTTGGTCTGTGCTCTTTGGCTCCACTGGCGAAGTAAACATGCGGATACGTGCAGTTCTGGGCGAGATAAACTCAATCTTAATCTTCAGGTTCGGGTCGTTCTCGTAAGCCGCGTCGGGGAAGTCCAGCATCTGCATACGTACAGGCCAGTAGCCATTCAGGTTAAAAGCCTGTCGTGGACTCATGCGGTATCGTTTCCACTGTACCAGTCCTTCGCCTTTGGCAGCATCGAAACTTACCAAAGAATCTGCAAAAAAGTACGTGTTCGACAGGTCGTAGAAGTCTGTCGACATATCTTTTTGCATACACTGCAGGTACTGTACCCCTGCGTTTGTCTGAATCTGTGCTGCGGCGTGTAATCCCCATGCAGCACACATTATTAATATTAAGCGTTTCATTGTTAAAGGTTATTTGGCAATATGTTTCTTTCCGTTTTGGATGTAGATGCCCCTTTGTGGCTTAGCTATCTGCTGCCCCTGCAGGTTGTAGATGCGGTTGTCGGTTTGGGGGGTGTAGTGCAACTCGTGTATTCCGCTAACTGGTGTTGATTCTGTGCTAAGCGTGCAGCCCCAGGCGGTGGTAGGACTCAGTTTAACCTCCGAGTTGTCGCTTTTGATAAGTGCCACTTGGTTGATTTTGGCTTTAGTGGCACCGACGTTGGTTTGCAGGGTGATGCGCGAAACGGTGGAACCAGTCTTGGCGCTTTCGAAGTTAACAGTGGTTGTTTTCGAGTTGGCCGATAGGGTATAGTAGGCTTCCTTGAAACTTGAACCTGTAGCATCGCCATAAACTTTTACCTGTAGTTTGCTGCCATAGTTATCGTCCATTTCTATGCGAAGCCCCTTGTACTCAGTGAGTTTCAGTGCCGATACACTGTTGTAATTGCCATAGAGAAACAGCTCAGCCCAATCTTTCTCGTACTCTACGAGATAGCTGATATTGAAATCGTTCTCGGTAGGGTAGGTGCCAGCAAAGTCGCTACCATGATAGGCTTTGGCAATGCGCTCGGCCAGGTCAGGCTGGTTAAAAGCGGGTAGCGAACGGTAGGCACCGTCGGATAAGCCCATCCAATAGAAGGTGGCCACATTGTTCTCCTTGCATTTGGCAATCATATAGTCAACAAACTCAAACATCACATCTCTGCGTACATCATAGTCGGTCTTGCCGTCGCCTTCATCCACATTGGCTGTGCCCCATTCGCCCAGAATCATGGGTATGCCTTTCGAGAGGATATGCGTGTTCCAAGCAGCCATCATGTCGTCAATCTCTTTCTTGACATTAGCAATGCCATTGGCGATGTTGGGATAGTCGTGAACCTGGACCATCAGATGGTTGGCAGCCGGGTCGGTGGGGATGGTCAACTGGGATAGGGGCTCTTTCAGGTGATCGCTCCAAGTGCCGTTGCCACAGCAGGCGGCGTAAGTGTTGACCACCAGATTGCGGGTGGCGTTGTTGCCGCCTGTGTTGCGAACAGTGGTCACAAAGCTCTGGGCATAGCTGTTGATGGCATTGTAGGCCGACTTGGCTACTGCTGCGTCGTATTTGTTGGTCGAAGCAAACGAGGCAAAGCACCATGAGCTCAACTTGTCGAGCATCTCGTTATAGCTTTCAAATAGCAGGTGCTCGTCGTAGTCCTTAAACTCCTCTGCTATCTGGAGCCATAGGTTCTCGTATCTGGCTTTGTTCTGGGTGTAGTTCGCTTCGTCGGCTTTGATCCACGACTTAAAACTGTCGTCGTCGGCGCCTGTGTCGTGATGTACATTAACTATACAATAGAGTCCTTGGCTGATCACGTAATCTACCACCTCGTGAACACGCTTCATCCATTCGGCATTCACCTTACCGTCTTTGTCCATGTGGTTATACCAGGTCACAGGTACACGGATGGCACCAAAACCGGCATCCTTCATCATCTTGATGAGCTCGGGCTTGGCTTTGCTCTGGCCCCAACAGGTTTCTGATTCCAGTCCCTGCTGTCCCCAGTAGTTATCCTTGGTAAAATCGTGGTAGGTCTGACTGTTGGCCTCAAGGGTATTGCCTAAGTTCCAGCCCACGCCCATGTTCTTAACAGCTTCTGTTGCAGTCTCAAACTCTTGTGCTTGAATCTGCAAACCAAACAGCGATGCCATGAAGATGAATGCAGTAGTAAATTTTTTGTTCATATTAAGATTGTTGATGTCGTTTTATTGCTGCAAAATTACATAATAATTTTGAATCAGCAAATGAATGAGGTGGCTATTCTGAACTGACGACAAAAAAACATTATGATTTGCAAAAACAGGTCATGAAAAAGAGCACCCGTTGTGATGACGGGTGCTCTTCAAATATGTTTTCTACATCTTATTTGAAGTAGAGTCTTTTGGGTTTAAATCTGTCGCCAGTGATGAGCAGATGTCTTTCGTCAAGAGCACCCACAAAGTCTGGGTCGCCAGTGAGATTAATCTCAATGGTGAATGTGCCGTCGCCATTGTCGGTCAGCAGCTCATTGCCAGGCTGGATATCACCAACATTCCAGTTTGGATCCCACCATCCGGTAGTGATACGTACCTGAGGATCGGTTGCCTCGATATCCAGATAGAAGGTCTTTGTCTTGATCTTGTCCCAGATATCCTGTGGGAAGGTGGTGAGACACTCGTTGTTGCCATCATGGCCATCAAGTGCAAAGCGGTAAGCACTGCTCCAACTTACTGCGCCAGCGTCGCCTTCCCAGAATACCTCCTCCTGCGAGCCACCAGCTACTTTCTCAATGAAGTAGATCTCTTCGACGCTGTATCCACTACCAGTGAAGAGCAGATGCTGCTCATCCAGGAGATCAACCAGAGGATCGCCAGTGAGGTTAACGGTAAGTTTCCATGTGCCGTCGCCATTATCTTCCAGCAACTCATTGCCTGGCTGGATATCGGCGCCTGTCCATGTGGTGCTCCACCAACCAGAGGTGACACGTATCTGAGGACTCTCACCCTTAATGGTTGCATAGAAAGTCTCTGTCTTCAGTTTGTTCCAGATATCGGTAGGAACGATGTAGCACTCCTCGCCAGTTGAATGACCATCGGCAGCAAAGCGATAGTCGCCACCCCAGTTGATGGCACCAAGTGAACCGCCGTTCGACCAAACAGGAACCTTTACTTCCTGTTCGCCAGGACCGTCAATCCATACCTCCTCTTCGAAGTAGAGTTCTACAGGCGTGAATCTATCACCTGTGAAGAGGATGTGTCGCTCATCAAGAGCAGCAACGAAGTCGGGATCGCCAGTGAGATTAATCTCTACGGTGAAAGTACCATCGCCATTGTCGGTGAGGCGCTCGTTGCCTGGCTGGATATCGCCAACATTCCAGTTTGGATCCCACCATCCAGTTGTTACACGAACCTGAGGATCGGTTGCTTTAACAGTCAGATAGAAGGTCTCTGTCTTCATTCTATCCCAGAGATCTTGTGGAATCTCGGCAATACACTCATTGTTGCCGTCGTGACCAGTAAGGGCAAAACGGTATGTACTACTCCAACTAACAGCTGCACCTGAAGCGTCGTTCTGCCAGATAGGTGTCTTCTGAAGCTCCCAGTGACCGCCTGTTGCACCTGGCTCGTAAGCCAACTCAGGCATGTTGAAGCTCTGACCGTCGTAGGTGTGGATGATTCCTACAAAACTGCCTTTAAAGATGTTTGTCTGTGGAACGCGGAAGATCACATTGCTGGTGCCTTTGCGATAAAAGTCTTTTTGGTCAACCAACTGTGGATTTCCTTCGGCATCAAGCAGCTCTACGCTGTTGATAAACTCCAGGTCGGAACCATAGATGGTAATCAACTCGCCACCTGTGGCTTTTTCGCCCTCTTGTTTCGAGAAACCACTAACATTGGTGTGACCCAGTGTCAAAGGCAAACGCGACTCTGCCTCGTCATCGGCTGTGCGCACAATAATCTTACCGCCATCGGCAGGGAGGCCGGCAGGGGCATCAACTCTGATCATGCCGTTGCTGACAATCTCGAAGTTGGAAGTCTTTATACCACCAGGGAACTCAATTTCGGTGACGCCATCGAAACCAGAACCATTGATGGTCATCGGCTGGTTGGTAACTACCTTGGTTGGGAAGAATACTTTGATGCCCAGTCCCAAGTTGGCCGAACCATTATCGTCGTCTTCAGCGCAGGCTGTGAATGTGGCACCGATTAGAACCACAGCAAGCAGCGCGCCTATGTAATTGATTATATGTTTCATAATTTTCTATTTTTCTATGATTCAATACTTCAAAGAATTACCATCCAGGATTCTGAGTCAGGTTTGGATTCTTCTTCAGTTCCGACTGTGGGATGGGATAGAAATAATACTTGTCGTCCCACTGGCGGGTAACAGTTGAGCGGGTTAGATTCAGATTGCTGTCGATGGTAGCCACCTGAATGGTCTTAAAGTACTGTGCACCCTTCTTCCAGCGGCGTACATCCCAGAAACGATGGTTCTCGAATGCCAACTCTACCAGGCGCTCGCGCTCATAGCGTTCTACCCAAGCGTCGCCATCCTCCTTGAACTTTGGCATGTTGATGTCGGCACGTGTACGCAGCACGTTGATGGCATCATTAGCACTAATGCCGAAGGTCTTATCGTTGGCACTGCCTGTGGCATTGAAGGCTGCCTCGGCAAAGTCGAGATAGAACTCACCCAAACGGAATACAATCCAAGTGTGACGGCGACGTGTCTGGTTATCAGCTGTGGTAACGCAAGAGCCATCAACGTACTTCTTCAGATAGTAGCCTGTTGGTGTGGCACCATACTTAGGAGCTGCATTGAAACCTCCGATAAAGGTCTCGATGGTTTTCTTCTGAGCACCATTGCTAGGCCAGCTATCACCATTCTTTACAACTGTAAGTGCAAAGCGTGGATCAAGTCCTTCGTATGGATCCTCTTCGCTGAGATTGATGTTACCAGGATGACGCTCGCCAAAGGTCTCACCATTGTTCTGATACTCATACTGATCGACCAGACTCTGAGTAGGACAGTTGCCCGATGAGCCGTTCTCTACACCGATAGGATAGTTAGCCATCTCGAAAGCATTGTCGTCGCCACGTCCGATACCGAAGATGAGTTCGGTATTGAAGAATGCATCGTGTCCCCACAACGTGTTGTAGGTGCTGAGCTTCAAGCCCCATGCCGCAGCATTGTCGAGGATGTACTTACAAGCCTCGGCTGCCTTGGCCCACTTGGTCTTGTCGCCATTGGGGTTGTGCAGAGGTGATGCAGCGTAGAGCAGGGTGCGTGCTTTCAGGGCGAATGCAGCTATGCGGGTGGCACGGCCAATCTCTGCCTCGACCTCGGTGGTGTAGGATTCTGGCAGATAGGGTGCTACAGCATCGCACTCATCTACGATAAACTTCACAATCTCATCGGCAGGCGTACGCTTGATGTTATTGGCCTGTGCATTAGTAAGCGTCGTGGTTACCAGAGGCACATCGCCATAGGTCTTGAACAACTCAAAATAGAAGTAGGCTCTGAGGAAACGCAACTCATAAGGGAACAGTTCCATCTGAGCTACCCATTTGGGATAGTCGCTGTTATACTGCCAGTCGGAGATGTCGGTTTCATCTATCTTCTCCAGATACATGTTCACATCGGCGATGGCTGTATAGGCTTTTGTCCAGGTCCTGTCGTAAGGATTGGCTGGGCTCCATCCGCCATTTACATAGTTGTTTACGGCGCCTGTCTCGAGTGCATACTGGGCCTCGTCGGTAGCACTGGCCAGGAAGTAGGCACTATTAGAGTCAAACTCATTATTATATACCTGCGCATAGACATCGAACACCAGGTTCTTGATGCCATTCGCAAAATAGGTGTAAGTCCACTCCTCGTTGCGGTTTGTCTCTTCTGTGTAGGAAAGATCCGCACAAGAAGTCAGGAAGCCACACAGAAAAGCGCTAAGCAAGAAATAATTTATACGTTTCATATGTCAGTTCTTAGAATTGTACTGAAAGACCAATATTAACACTCTTCATCACAGGGTAGCCTGTGTTCAGATTCTCGGCATCCATGGCTGCGATATTGTCGAACGACAGCAGGTTCTGTCCCTGGACAAACAGGCGAGCACATGTAATCTTCAGTGGTTCAACCACGCTGGCGGGTAACTTGTAGTACACCTCGCAGTCGCGCAGCTTCAGCCAGTTGACGTTGCGGTACCAGATGGTAGAGTTCTGGGCGTTGTTGGCCACGTTCTCTGTCGAAAGGCGTGGATACTTGGCATTGGCTCCAGCAACGTCGAAACAGTTGTTGTAATACTCCTGAGAAAGGTTGCGGTTATCGGAGAGTGCACCCCAAACACCGTCAACATAGCGAAGGTTCTTAACCTGATGACCAGCACCCTGGAAGGTGGCGTTGATACCAAAGCCCTTGTACTCTGCACCAAGTGTAAAGGCGTAGTTGAGTGCTGGGAAGGCATTGCCGTAATCCTGAGCCACAAAGTCGTTCTCGTTGATGACGTTGTCACCATTCACATCTTTATATTTAATGTCACCCACCTTTACCTGTCCAAACTGCTGAACGGGGCTATTGTCGATCTCCTCCTGGCTCTGGAAGAAGCCGAGGGCGATGAGACCACGCTCATCATCGGCAGGACCGTTTACACGCGACAAGTTTGGATAAGCCGGTGTCTCAATCCACTGCAGCACCTCGTTCTTGACTGTTGAGAACGATGCGCCTGCATTGATATTGAGTCCGTTGCTGAAGGTCTTGGCATAGCGCAGTCCCAGTTCCATACCGTAGCTGGCAATGCGGCCCTTGTCGTCGTAAGATGACTGGATACCTACTACTGCTGAGTTGAGTGAGCTGGCGCTAACCAGGATGTTACGACGCTGCTGATAGAACACATCGAGTGTGACATCAAGTGCGTTGGCAATTCTCAGATCGGTACCGATGTTAGCCTTGTAGGCTGTCTCCTGAACGAAGTCGTCGGTTGGGAACTGAGTAAGGAATGCACCCCAAGAGCTGGCGAAGTTTGTTCCATACCAGAACTGTCCGTGCGAGCTGTCCCATGCTGCCTGCCAAAGACCTGGCTGTGGCACATAGTCGCTGTGCTGGATACCACCCGAAAGGCGTACCTTACCGTAGTTAAGGAAGCTGCTCTCTGGGTTGTTTGCAAAGATATAACCCAAACCGAGGGTAGGTGAGAAGGCCCACTTGGCAGGATAGCTGCGGTTAGAACCGTTGGCTGCCAGTACGACATCGGCCATCAAGCGGTTGGCATGGTCGTAGTGCATGGCCAGTTGCCAGTTGGCACGGTACCAGGTATTGCTACGATTATCGCGAATCTCGCTCTTCATATTGTAGTTGGCATTGGCTGCCAAGTTATCGCCGTTGTTCAGCTGGGTGGCATATCTGAAGCCAGCATTGAAGGTTGCGATGCGCCACTGTGAGTCAACCCAGTGGTTGAACACCAGCTTGTCTTCCACGGTACCCATCACTGTTTCCTGCATGGCACCACCTGAATAGTAGTTCCAACCATACTGGTAACCCTTTGAGCGGGTTTCGATGGTGTTCGAAGAGTTGTCGTAAGAGGCTCCAACATAGAACTTCAGACCTTTCGTGATGAAGTCGAGATCCTGTTCTAACGTCATGTTTGCCCAAATCTGGCGCTGGTGGGTTTTCATGAAACCACGTCCCTGGGTCTTGGCCAGAAGGTTATAGTCGCCGAAAGTCTGACTACCACCCCAAACACCACCTGCGGTGCGGATGGGGAATGCCAGTGCGGGCACTTTGTACAGATGCCACCAGGCATCGTTTGAATTCACATCGGGCACACCGTTGGTCTCCATCAGGATACCCAACAGGTTGGCACTGACACGAGTGGTGCTGCTCACCTCGAAATCGACATTGGCACGGATATTGGCCTTTGAATACTTCAGTTGTGAATTAAAGTCACCTTGATCAGGATTCTTATAGAGTCCGCGACCGTCGGTATAGTCGAGCTGTGTGTAATACTGCACCTTGTCGGTACCGCCGAAGAACGACAGGTAGGCGTTCGACTCGTGAGCGGTCTTCTTGAAAGTTTCGTCCTTCCAGTTCACGTTAGGATAAACAAACGGATCGCTGCCGTCCTTGAACTTCTGCAGCTCTGCATCCGAATAGGCGGCAGTGCCACCATCGTTCAAACGAGCGCGGTTCAGGGCGTTTGCATAGTCGTAGGCACTAACCATGTCGGTACTCTGAGGGTCGAACTGGATCTTGTGCGAAAGACCGGCCTTGAAGTGATACTTGCCGTCCTTGGTGCCGTGCTTGGTCTTTACCAGCAAAACACCGTTGACACCTTCGTGACCATAGAGGGCCACAGCTGCGGCATCCTTCAGTACGGTCACACTCTCTACCTCTTCTACTGTCAGACGATCGATAGGACGCTCGATGCCATCTACCAGAATCAAAATACCGGCTTCGCCAGGAATATCCTGCATCTTACCGTCACGATACATCTGAGTTCCGTTCTTGGCAGTAGTCTGAATACCACGGATGTTGAATGTAGCACCACGGCCTTCCTCACCTTTGAAACCTGTGTTCTGGAATGCATTCAGTCCAAGTAGCTTACCATAAAGGGCGTCGGCCAGACTGATGGCTGATGTGCGGCGCAGTTCTTCGGCTGTAATGGTAGTAGCTGCCGCAGTAGTCAGAAACTCCGACTGCTGTACACCATAGCCTAAATCCACCTTTTGCGATGTCTTGTCGCTCAGTGTCACCTGTGCATTAACTGCCACTGGTGCAGCGCAGAGCCCCGCCAAGGTATATATAAATATGTTCTTTAGTTTCATAACTCTTAACTCTTAATTATTAAATTAGAATTTACCATCCAGGATTCTGAGTAAGTCCATATCCTTTCTGAATCTCGATACGAGATACGGGGTCGAGATACCACTTGTTGGTCCAGTAACCGGGATCCCACCAGCGGCGAGCACCGTTTACAATCTGAGGCTTCTCGTATTCGAACTTTGGCCAAGGTGTTCCCTCTACCCAGCGCTGGTCGCCACTAGTCAGACGGTTGCCGTTAGCATCAAGGCGATAAACTCTGATCTCGTGAAGAGGTTTGGTGAAGAGATCCTGGCGCATGCGACGTACCATGTCATACAGACGGTCGCCACACTCGGCACCAATCTCACAGTTTCGCTCACGGAGGATTTCGTTAATCAGATTCTCCTTGTTCGAAGTCAGGTTCAGTTCTGGATTCATCTTCTCCAGACGGCCCAGACCAACACGGCTACGAACAATGTGCAAATCGTCGAGTGCACCTTGAAGGTCGCCTGTTTCTGCCTTGGCTTCGGCACGAATCAGGTACATCTCTGCCAAGCGGATGTATGAAACACCGATATACTCGTCGTCCATTCTGCCGCTGGTATAGTCGAGCATCCATTTGAACTTTCTGTAGCGTGAAGCACCATCGTCGCCTTCGGCATCACCGAAGTTAGACTTGTCGTAGTACATGGCACCACCTTCCCAAGAGTCGATATACTTGAAACCGGCATAGTCGAAACCGGCTGGCAGCGACTGGCGGGGAACCATCATCGTCTCATAGAGGCGTGGGTCGCGGTCGGCAAAGATATCAACACCATTAGGATTCTTACCCGCACCGTAGATGTCGCTATATGGGAAATCGCGACCATCCTGCATGCCGAAGCATTCCATCAGCTCGTTGGTAGGAACGGCACCACCCTGGCGATAGCAGTCGAGGGCAAAACCGGCCCATCCCCAGCCCCATCCGTTGGTCACGTTTCCGTCCTTGACCGAACTTGACATCAACTGTGTGGGATGTGCGTCGAACAGTTTCTCGTGGTGTGTGGCATCGTTACGATAACGGTAAGCACGGCGGTAGGCTGTGCGGTAACCGGCCTCATCCTGAGTGGCAGGCTGTATCAGCTGATAGTAGTTGCCGTTAGTTGCATTGTCGGCAAAGAACTCATCGCAATATTTCAAGCAGCGGTTCCACAGTGAGGGATCTTTCTTGCCAAACCAGATATGCTCCTCGTTCTCAAAACCGGTAGGCTTCTTGTCGTAGGTCAGATAAGGCTTGTCGTTGTTGAACAGTGGTGAAGCGGCAAACATCCACACCTTGGCACGCAGAGCACGGGCTGAGGCACGTGTCAGGCGACCTGACCACTGACCGATGTCGGCATCAGGAATATTCCAGATGTAGCCAGGCTCGTTGATAGCACACTGTATCAGTGAGTCGATGAACTCTACGGTCTGGAAGGCGGTAGCACGACCTTCGGTAAAGTTCTCGCCAACAGGGTATGCCTTCTTTACTAAGCACAGACCACCGAAATTGCGGAAAGCGTCGAAATAGCGGCTGGCCATAATGGTATAGGCCTCACCACGCAGACGGCTCTTCTCGGCTTCCTGCATGTCGGGCACGCGGTCGATATTCTCGATAATCTGCCAGCACTTGCGTACGGTCTCGTAGATTGAAACGCGACCACCTGCATCGCTGTCCAGACCACTCTTGGTTGAATAAGAGAATTTTCCCTGGAAGTTACCATCCTCGGTATCCTGAGCATCCTCGGTCAAACCGCCAGGATAGTAACTCTGTTTGGGACCGCCCCATGAAACGTAGCAGTGATAAGAATCCGAAAGCACGTCGATGGGGGCACCGTTCATCATGTTTCCTGATGTGTAAGTGCAGTAAATCTGTCCGTAGGCACTCCACAGGAAATTTCGGGTGTATTCGGCCTTGGAGAATACAGTATCGATGTTCACATCGACACCAGGAGACTTCTCCAGAAAGGCGTTACCTACATTGATATCATCGACACAAGCCGAAAAGATACCAGTAGCCATTCCTAAAGCCAATATATAATTAAATAACTTTTTCATAATCTTCAATATTACTATGGTTTAGAAGTTTACTTGTACGCCGAAATTATACACACGTGTCATTGGATAGCGTACGCCAAAGTCAAGACCTTGTCCAGGAGCCTCAGGGTCGTTACCCTTAAAGTCGGCGAATGTCAGCAGGTTCTGACCTGATGCATAGAATCTCACGTAGTTGAGCAGTGGCAGGAACTTAGGTTTGTTGATGGTATAACCTAACTCTAAGTTCTTCAGACGCACATATTTAGAGTCGATGACCCAGGCTCGTGAATCGCGGTTGTTGTGAACACGGTTCTCGAAAGAGATACGTGGCAGGATGGCATTGCGATTGTCCTCGGTCCAAGAGTTGTCGGCCACCCACTGTGCCAATGCCGAGGTGTTGGTAGAACCGAACTGATCGCGGAAGTAGCCGTTCAGTGTGCGGCTCACGTTATTGGCACCTACCCACAACATAGAGAAGTCGAATCCTTTCCAGTTCAGACTACCGTTGATACTCCAGGTGATTTCTGGGTTGTCGGTGTAGCCGAGTGGCTTCTGGTCGTTCTGGTCGATCACACCATCATCGTTCAGGTCAACATATACGCAATCACCATACTTCAGTTCCACCTTCTGGTCGGGCATGTCGGTGCCGTACTTCTCCTTATAGCGTGCTTCAGAACCTTCCTGATAGAACTCAAAGAGTTCGTAACCGAAGCGCTGTCCAACGGGCAGACCGGTGCGACTCAGATACTCATACATAGGTGGTACTTCGAGCATGTCGATCACTTTGTTGCGGGCAAAAGCAATGCTTGGGCTGATGCTGTAGCGCAGGTCGCCAATCTTGTCGGCCCACTTCAATGTCAGCTCATAACCATGGTTCTTTACACGTCCCTCGTTGACGTAGCTGGCTGGCAGACTGGTTACTGCTGGCAGCAGCGAAGCGTTGGATACGAGAATGTCCTTACGGTCTTCCCAGAATAGGTCGAGGTTTACACTCAGACGGTCGTTGATGAAGGCAGCATCCACACCGATGTTGATCTTGGTGGCAGTCTCCCAGGTGACATTGGGGTTACCGGCAGTCAGCTCTTTCACAGCCTGCAGCCAGTTACCACTGGTACCGAAGTTGGCACCGCGTTTCTGTGGGTTGGCGGTCATCGAACCCTCATAGAACTGCCATGCACCTGGCAGATAGAGGAAACGGGCACCGTTGGTGTTATCGTTACCTACCTTACCCCACGAACCGCGGAGCTTCAGATAGCCGATGTATTTCTTCAGTGGCTCCCAGAACTTCTCGCTCGATGGAATCCAACCCAGTGAGAATGATGGGAATACACCGTAGCGCTTACCCTCGGCAAAGTTCTCTGAACCATTGTAACCGATGTTGAAGTCAACCATGTAGCGAGTGTCGTAGTCGTAGGTTACACGGCCAACGAGTCCTACATAACCCTTTGGAATCGACTGATACAAACTGCCGTCAGAATCCCAAGGATAATAGGTCTTGCTCTGGTTGTAGAGTACCAGTGCACCAACGTTGTGCTTACCGAACTTGCGGGCGTAGTTAAGACTGGCCTCAGCATACCAGTTGCGGTTGCCCCACTTGGCTTCGCTGTAAGGCAGTGTCCATGTGATATTTTCTTTGCGGAGAACCTCCTTACCATCAACGATGGTGGCTACGTACTGCACACCTGTGCCGAAACCGTTTTGACGGTTCTTGCGAGCGGTGTAGTCGGTGTTGTACGAACCTTTGATTTTGAAGTCAAGACCAGGGGTGATAAAACTCATGTCGAGTTTATACTGCAGGTCAAGGTTCAGAACGTTTGTGCTCTCACGTACATATCCTAAATCATAATAGTTCGACAGTGCATCGCGGTCGAAAGGTCCAACGATGTTGTTGTCGGCTACGATATGACGGCCTTGGTCGTCAACACCGATACCAGCATAAGGTGTTGCACCCTGCAGATAGCGGAAGATGAATCCCTCGCCACCACCCATGGTGGTACGGTTCTGTACACGTCCGCCTAAGGTCAGTGCAAGCTGACTGTACTTTGATACGTTGATATCCAGGTTGGCACGATAGTTGAAACGATTGTATTTAAAGGTTTCGTCATCATTCTTTGAGAAAGTCTTAAAGAGTGAGTTCTGATTCAAGAAACCTGCCGAAACGAAGTATTTCACCTTGTCGGTACCGCCTTTCACGTTCACGTTCACCTGTTCCTGCCATGCGGCATCTTTCATCATATACTTAATCCAATCGGTATTGGGGAATGTGACAGGCATGTCGCCGGTGCGGAAGTGCTCCATCACGTCCTGATTGAAACGGATACCGGTATTGGCATAAGGTGTATAGTCGGCGATGTTAACCGTTCCGGGCCACTGGCTCATTGGGAGAGCATCGGTGATAGCCGTGTAGTTCCACATCTTACCATAGGTATAAGAATCTGCGAAATCTACGAATTTTGAAATCTGCTGAATGGCAGTGCTTGCTGTTACCGATACCGAAGCTTTTCCTGTACTACCACGCTTGGTGGTTACAAGAATCACACCGTTAGCACCACGCACACCGAATACGGCTGTAGCTGATGCATCTTTCAGAATCGAGATGTCTTCGATTTCATTGGGGTCGAGCTGTCCGAACGAACGCTCTACACCATCCACCAGTACCAGAGGGTCGGCACTGTTCAGCGAACCAGTACCACGCACACGGATCACTGGGTCGTCGGCACCAGGCATGGCTGAAGGTTGTACTACCGAGATACCAGGCAACTTACCTTGCAAGGCATTGCTCACGTTGGCCACAGGTGCTTTCAGCAGTTCGTCGCCACCAACTGCAGAGACGGCACCTGTAATGGTTACCTTTTTTTGCTGTCCATAAGCGATAACCACAACCTCCTCAAGCATCTGCTTGTCTTCCTCGATGGTAATCTGATAACTGGTCTTGTTGGCAGTTACCTTTACCTCCTTGGACAGATAGCCGATGTAGGAGACAACCAGTGTCTGGCCCGGACTGGCGTTTAGCGTGAAGTTTCCGTCGAAATCGGTGGCAACACCGTTCGTGGTTCCTTTCACAACAACACTGGCACCGATAACAGGTCCCATAGCGTCAACTACAGTACCTGTAATCTTCTTCGCTGCCTGCTGAACCTCCTGAGGAGCTTCGGCGGCATAGGCGTGAGGCGGACAACACAATCCCCAAAGGGAGAATGCGCCCACCAATAGCGCTGTTTTTCTAATAGTTTTGTTCATACATTTAGTAATTTAATTATAGAAATAGAGTTTATATGATATTTTAAGATTGATCTTGGGTGCAAAGATATGCTAAAATATCGAAATAACCGCAAAAACTATTGATAAAAAATGGTACTTTTTTGCTCAATAGTCGGAAGAATGCTTTAAATTCGGGCGAAATAAAACGCAAAAGTTGTATAAGCGTTAATTCTACACAGGGTGTTTTTAACAGTAAAAGTATCATGTTTGTTAATTTTTTCACTTCTTTTGAGCCAAAAATAGGTGAATGTCACCCAATTTGAAGCATTTTTGTGGTTTTCTCTATAGTGTAGTTTTTACATTATTTAGTAAAACGCCCGTTTTTGATGCGCTCATGTTTTTGTAGGATTATGCTTTTTTTTGCTCAATTTTAGTACTTTAATAGCTTCAAACACATTTTAGGCAAAAAAGTATCAGAATTGGACAAGTAAAATTATTGAAATATCTCAATTATTGCGTAAATTTGCCCCCGATTTGGTATATCCAGATTAAAACTGTAGCTCTATAAAACTTAAAATAAAGAAAAATATGACCCGAAACAATTCGTCTTAACTATTGAGTCATCGCGTACCTATTTATATAATTAGGCCTGCGTTCAATAGGAGTATTACTAAATACTCACTCCAACTAAGACATTATCACAAACCAATTATCTATAGTTTAAAACTTAAGTATGAATCGAAATTTTAGAAAGACAGCGCTGCTGATGGGTACTATGGCCTGCTTAGGTCTTGGTTACTCTTCAAATGCCTATGCCGCCGGAGCTCCTCAGGAAATCCAGCAGGCAACGAAGAAGATTACAGGTACTGTAGTCGATGCATCAGGCCCCGTTATCGGAGCTAGCGTAGTTGAAAAAGGTAAGTCAGGTAATGGCGTTATTACCGATTTCGACGGAAACTTCTCTCTCTCAGTGTCGCCTGGTGCAACACTTGTTATCTCGTACATCGGTTATGAGACTCAGGAAATCAAGGTGGGCAACCAGTCAACCCTCAGCATCACCCTGAAGGAAGACAATGCTCTGCTTGATGAAGTGGTAGTTGTTGGTTATGGTGTCCAGAAGAAGAAGCTGGTTACCGGTGCTACCGTTCAGGTTAAGGGCGAGGATATCGCCAAAATGAACACGACAAATGCCCTTACAGCTATGCAGGCCAGCACTCCTGGTGTAAATATTACACAGTCATCAGCTCAGCCAGGTCAAGGATTTAAGGTAAATATCCGTGGTGTCGGTACAATGGGTACTTCTTCGCCATTGCTTGTTATTGATGGTATTTCAAGCGGTACAGCCGATGATGGCTTAAATGGCTTGAACCCAGCAGATATCGAGAGTATCGACGTGCTGAAGGATGCTGCTTCGGCTGCTATCTATGGTGCACGTGCTGCTAACGGTGTTATCCTGGTAACAACCAAGCAGGGTAAGGCAGGTAAGATACAGGCATCTTATGATGGATATGTTGGATGGAGTAATCCTACTAAGCGCCCTGCAACCCTCAATGCTCAGCAGTATATGCAGGTTATTAATGAGTTGATGTATAACACCACAGGTAATGCTGTGAATTGGAGTAGCTTGGTTCCTGAAAATGTTCTGAGTATGGTTAATCAGGGATGGGAAGGTATAGATTGGTTTGAAGAGTATCGCAATAAGAATGCTATACAGTTTAACCATTCCTTTAGCCTGACAGGAGGTAGTGAGCGCTCAAAGTTTGCACTTGGTCTGAACTATACATCTAACAATGGTACATTTGGTAAGGAAGTGGCCCCTCAATATAAACGTTATGGTGGTCGCATTAATTCTGAGCACATCCTTTTGAAGGCAAAAGATCATGATGTAATTACCATTGGTGAGAATATTTCTTATTGGTATAATAGCCGTAATGGTCTTCAGGAAGGTAATGGTTATTGGAACTCTATCCAGGCAGTTTACAAGGCTTCTCCTTTGGTTATGCCTTATGATGCGAATGGTAATCTGACTAGTTATGCAGATAATTCTACTGGTTATAGTGGTCAGATGTGGTCAAATCCTCTTCAGGGTCTTTTTAATGGTCAATATAATTCTACAGAGAAAGAGCGTAATTTCGGTGTAGGAGCAACATTCTTCTGGATTATTGAACCTATTAAGGGTTTACGCTATCGTGGCTCGTTTAACACTGGCTACAGCTCAAATACAAAGCGTAGTTATGGTCGACCATTTTCTATGAACCAGAGTTCTTCATCGGGTGCTTATACAGTTAATCAGAGCTCTAGCGACGGTGGAAGTTGGTCTGTAGATAATACTTTGAGTTATGTGCTGCCAATGCTTGGTAAGCATGCAATAGACGTTATGATTGGCCAGTCATTTGAGAAAACTCAGTGGGGACAAAGTCTCTCAGTAGGTGTTCAGGCTCTTGAAGGTAAGGAAAAATCAATGGTACATAATCCTATTTACGCCTGGCCTTCTAACTTTGCAGCCGATCAGGTTACTTCTTTCTCAGGTGCTCCTTGGGGTGATAGTTCTTTAGCATCATTCTTCGCTCGAGTTAACTGGAACTACGATGAGAAGTATATGGCTACTTTCACCATGCGTGCCGATGGTAGCTCAAACTTTGCACGTGGACATCGTTGGGGTTATTTTCCATCTGTATCTGCAGGTTGGGTTGTTACTAGTGAGAAGTTCATGGAACAAACTCGTTCGTGGTTGGACTATTTGAAGATTCGTGCTTCTTGGGGTCAGAATGGTAACTGTGCTATTCCTAATTTCCAGTATCTTGCAACGATCTCTTATTCTCCGACTGATTATGCAGACTTTGCCTATAAGTTTGGTAGCTCAATGTCTCAAACATTGTCACAGACAAACTATAGCCCTGGTGCATATGCAGATATTGTTCCTAATGAGGATATTACTTGGGAAACTTCAGAACAGCTTAATATAGGTCTTGATGCCCGTTTCTTAAGTGGTCGTCTTGGCTTGAACTTTGATTGGTATAAAAAGACCACAAAGGATTGGCTGATTCAGGCTCCTATTGAGTTGGTTATGGGTACCAATGCTCCATATATCAATGGTGGTGATATTGAAAACAAAGGTTTTGAGGTTGCACTTTCTTGGAACGATAAGATAGGCAAGGACTTTAACTATCGTGCAAACTTGAACTTTGCAACTAATAAGAATAAGGTTACACGAATAGCTAATGAGCAAGGCTTAATTAATGGTCAGGATAAAGCTCTCTTCGAGAATTCATCATATGTTTCTCGAGTAGAAGTCGGACATCCTATCGCTTATTTCTATGGCATGGACTATGAGGGTATCTGGCAGAGCCAGGCCCAAATTGACGCAGCTCGAGCTACTGGAAAAGCAGTTCGTGCTGATGCTCAGCCTGGTGATATGATTTGGTGTGATTGGGATGGTGATGGCGAAATCAACTATGATAAGGATCGGCATGAGATTGGAAATCCTCACCCAGACTTTACGCTTGGTGCAACATTAGGATTTGATTGGAAAGGACTTGATTTCTCTGTAACAGGTAGTGGACAGTTTGGCATGCAGGTGATGCAGTATTATCGTACTGCCCAGTTGGCAAATCCATACGAGAACTTTACTCAGGACATCTTTGAACGTTGGCATGGCGAAGGTACCAGCAATACTCAGCCTCGTTTGGTTTTGGCTGGTGACAATAATCAGTGGGTATCTACTCGTTATATGCAGGATGCTGATTTCTTCCGTATTCAGAACGTAACATTGGGTTACGACTTTAATAAACTTTGGAAGGGTTCTCCATTCCAACAGCTTCGTCTCTATGTTCAGGCTCAGAACCTTTATACATTTACTGGTTATACTGGTGTTGATCCAGAAATTGGATCGTCAGGTGGTAAGGACTCTTGGGCCCGTGGTGTTGACGTAGGTTTGTATCCAACATCTCGTACTTATCTTGTTGGTGTAAACATTAAGTTCTAAAGTAATATAATTAAATTTTAGAAGTAAACAATATGAAAAAGATAATAAAAATGGTCGCAGCTGTAGTGCTTGCATTTGGTATTACCTCTTGTGAGGATCAGCTCGACTCAATAAATTATACCAAGCAGGATTCTACCAATTTCCCTGGCTCATCAGATGATGTTGTGAGTGAATTAAATGGTGTGTATTCTGTGCTTAACGGATTTGTAACAACCCCTTTGCAGACCCCATATTTTGTATGGAATCTGATGTCTGATGACTGTAACGGAGGTGGAGGCACTGGTGATACAGAGTCACATGCTGTTGGCCATATTACGACAAATAACGAGAACCTGTACCAGGATGCCTGGAAACACGTCTATGAAGGTCTTGCTCGTTCTAGTTCCATTATTTACTTTATTGATAATGTACCCTGGTCTGATCAAGCAGAGCGCAATCAATTACTTGGGGAATCACTCTTTATGCGTGCGCTTTATCTGTTCTGGGGATCTCAGATGTTTGGCGATATTCCTGCATATTGGCAAGGTGGAGTCCCTTCTCCATGCCCTCAGCAGGATGCAGAAACAGTTATTTACCCACATATCATGGGTGATCTTGTTCAGGCTGCTTCACTGATGACTGCAAAGACACAAGGAGATGGTCATGCAACAAAGTATGCTGCAGAGTCTCTTTTGGCTCGTGTTTATATGTTTTATCAGGGTTTCTACAAGAAAGTTGGCGAACTCGCAAGTGCTAATCTTTCTCCAGTAACTGTTATAACTCTTGATGGTGAACAGGAACTTACCAAGGCTCAGGTGGTCAGCGCTCTTGAGGATGTGATTAATAATGGAGGATATAGTTTGATTGATGATTATCGTCGACTTTGGCAGTATACTAACGAGTTTACCGCACCAGATTATGCTTATGTAAGCGATCTGAATGCAGCTGGAAAATTCTTCGCAGGTAATGGAAACGATGAGCAGATTTTCCAAATTCAATTTATGAACTGTCAGTCATGGAATGGTACAACAGCTATGGGTTATTGCAACCAATTATCACTTTATACGGGACTTCGTTGTGACGACGCTGCTGATACCTCTGATAAAGATGCCGATGGCAACGTGAATGTAAATGGTCTTGCTAACACATTCCCATTTGGTCAAGGCTGGGGACAGGGAACGGTCCAGGCAACTCTTTGGGATGAGTGGAGCGATAGTGACCCTCGTAAGAAGGCTACTATTTGTGACGCACCGAATGAACTGAATCATTTCGTATTCACCAATAGCTGTACTGAAGATGCAGGCTACTATAATAAGAAACTGATGCCTGTTACAACTATGCAGGCAAAGTGGAGCGCATTCACTGGCGCAGGCCCATATACCTGGTGGGATGTAGCTGATCCAGATAATTATGCAGGCCCAAAGAATGGAAACTGTATGCAGGGTTCTCATTTCTGCGATGTTACTCTTATCCGTTTGGCAGACGTTATGCTGATGCACTCAGAATTGACAGGTGATGCTACTCAGATGAATAAGGTTCGTGCACGTGTAGGTCTGGCACCTACTACTTATTCATGGGCAAACATTAAGGCAGAGCGCCGTTTCGAGTTAGCACTTGAAGGCTTACGCTTCAACGATCTTCGTCGCTGGTCTGGAAAGAATGGAGGCGAGAACTGTGAGGCAGCTCAGGCTCTTGAGAAACAAAATGGCTCACGAGTAAACTATCAAGGTAGATGGACTGTTATGAAACACGCCACTTCATCATGGGCAAAGCGTTATGCTGAGACTGACGGTTTCTTGCAGATTCCAACTTCTCAGATAGAACTTGCAGGAAATGAAGAAGTTCTGAAACAGAATCCAGGATGGGGAAGTGATGTTAGCGACTCTCAGATGTCGGGAACACCTGTTTATTAATTTATTAATCCGATTAACAATATGAAAAAAACAATATTTTTCTTGATGGCAGTAGTAGGACTCTTTACGGCCTGCGACCCTAGTCAGAGTGAGAAAAACTTTGATCCTGTAGCTTTGTCTTCTGATGATATAGAGGGCGCTGTTACAATTACACAGACTGATGCAGATGGAAATCCTGCTTCAGATGGAAACTACTTTACATTCACAACAAGCCCAGCTACTATGGTAACAGTTTACAACTATCTTAGTGATGGTTCGGAAAACAAGTTGGCATATGGCTTTAGTGGTTCATTTGCTATTAAACCTTCTCGTGGGGCTGATCCCAATCAGACTTTCTATATTCGTACGATTAACTCAGACAACTCTGAGACTGTAATTTCAAAAACATATAATGTATTTGTACCAACAGAGCTGGAGATGGGTGTACGTTATCTTGCAAGTAATGCGTATGGATCAAAAGTTTGGAAGTGGGATAAGGCTGTAAATAAAGATGGTGACCCCTTAACAGTATGGGGTAACATGGGTTATTGTGGAGGTGCCGGAGCTGATGTCGCTCTAAAACACAATGGCCAGTGGTGGGGAGTGACCAGTGAGGAAGAGTTCTTAACTCAATTGGATCATACACATGATAAAGCTTATCATGGCGATGGTGATGTCGATAATTCATATATGGTATTTAATGATGAAGGTGTCGCAACAACCTATGATAAGGATGGCAACATTATCCGTCAGGCTCCTTACTCTATTACTGATCTTAATTTGGATGGTGAGTGGAGAAAGGGCTTCTTGAAGACAACTGCTATTCTTTGGCCTTATGAGATTAACTCTGGAGGTAATGTTCCCGGAATTTATGAGATTGTATACATGACTCCTGATAAGCTTTGTTTAGTATATCCTGACGGAGGAGCCTTTGATGGACTTGGTGGCTGGGGTGAGGCTACTTATTGGCACTTCAGTAGTTCATCCGATATTGAAGGTATGGCTGTTGGAGGTTATGATACTACATCTTCTAAGGATTGGACTTGGGATCAGGATGTAGATAAAGAAGGTAATGCTCTTACCGTATGGGGCAACATGGGATATTGCGGAGGTGCAGGTTCTGACGTAGCCCTAAAACACAATGGTCAGTGGTGGGGTGTTACTGACGAAGCAGGTTTGCTTACGCAACTGAACCATACTAACGATGGAAATGCACATGGTGATGAGTCAATGGATGCTTATTTCACTCTTACTGGTGAAGGTACAATTACTCGACATGCAGGTGATGGTTCTGTTATTAATAATGGTACATTTGAGATCGATACTTCTGTAGCCAATGAGTGGAAGGTCGCAAACATGAAGACCACAGCAGGTACAATCCTGTTCCCATACGAGATTAACTCTGGTGGTAATATGCCTACAATCTTTGAGGTTGTTTATCTCACAGGCGATAAGATGTGTCTTGTATATCCTGACGGTGGAGACTTCGGTTCTCTTGGTGGCTGGGGTGAGGCAACTTACTGGCACTTCAAGGCTAAGTAAATCTTAATTTGAGCAATAAAAAACTCAATAAATCAATCAACCGCCCCGCAACTTGTAATCAGTTCGCGGGGCGGTTCCTTTTTTATGTTTATGGATTCTAACGAATGGCATAGAGATAGGCTAGGAGGGCCATCTTGCCACGCATGGTTTCGCGGGGAGTGAACTCGCCGTTTACCCAGAAGTAACGCTGGTTGAAGTACGACTCCTGACGAGGCCAACCGCCATTGTTCCACTCGGGATAGCAGTAGGCTAAGATCACACGGGCGTCGCCACCATTATGACCTGGCGACCAGGTCTCGGTGCCGTTGAAAGGTGTCTGACCTGGGTGGGTGCCAGGTGCACCATCGTTGCGACCGG
>JAEEGH010009439.1_pt1 | contig 22771 bp, 18 predicted proteins | sample 9134181 | NCBI WGS metagenome assembly JAEEGH01 (sample SAMN16246544, study PRJNA631951) | gut metagenome | biome: gut microbiome; feature: rumen; material: DP-attached | host: Bos | place: Iran: Karaj | collected 2018-10
TTTTTCATGTTTTTATATTGTTGAAAACTATTTAATAAATGCACTTTGGCATCTGATATTCCGTGGCCATGGCAAAGTCGGTGATGACTTTGCGGAAATGGCTGGGCAGATGATGCACGGCCTTTTTGATGATTTCTTTCGGGACACAACCATAATACGCTTCGGCGACACCTCCGGCAATACAGGCTTGCGTGTCGCTGTCGCCACCCAGAGAAACAGCCAGACGAATGACAGACTCAAAGTCTTCGCCATCCATGAAAGCCATGATGGCTTCGGGAACGCTGCCTTCGCAGGAACAATCGAAACTATAGTTCGGACGGATTCCCTCAATCGTGTGACCCAGGTCGTAGTGGAAGTTCTGCACGATGTAAGCCTTTATTTCCGTCTTGCTCGCATGATGGCGAGCCATGAATATGGCGGCCGAAACGGCTTGAGCGGCAGTGATGCCTTGCTCACTGTCGTGCGATACTTCGGCTGACCGTTTCGCGACTTCCAAAGTTTCCTCCATGCTTTCAAAAGCCCATCCGATAGGACTGACACGCATGGCGGCTCCATTGGTGAAGGAGCCGTATGGCTGAGGCTCATCGCTGTTGAGCCATGCTTTAGTGGCGTGACTGAAGCCCGCACTGGGATACATCCTCCCGTATGTTTGCATGATTTTGACCAAAGTTGTATGCTGATGCTTAGGGTCGCGCATCAGCCAGTCGGCTACGGCGATGGTCATCACAGTGTCATCAGTGAACTTACTGCCTTTATCGAACAGCTCAAAATCCGTAGTCTTGATTCGGCTGTTGTGGCCTTCAAATCTTGAGCCGATGATATCTCCAATGATTGATCCTAACATATTTTAATATGTACATTGCTTAGATTATAGTTATTTTTCACAGAATCTATATATATTTCACTATTTGAAAATCAGTTTGATCAAATATGTCATTCCTTGATAATAGAATATCATAGCCAGTATCAAATGCAGGAGCAGGAAAAAGATTGTCTTGGGAAAGCAATTCCCCATTTCCTAGCCACAATGCAACTTTATCAATTCTTATTTTGAGTATTCCGATTACTTCTGTTGCCAAATCGAACCCTTCTAATGTTGCTTCATGATTGATTTTCTTTACTACTAACCCATGTTGGGCATGTGGTCTTAGAAAAACTGAAGATATGGCTTTGCGAAGATCCACCTCAATTATATCGTCGGAAATTCCAACACCATCTTGATTATCCATTTCAAAAGTTGGAACTGCAATCAAAATGATGTACTGGAATAATTCATCTTCAACACAGGGAGATCCATTTGCTATATCCACTAATGGTATTTCTCGTTTTACGTAATGTTGGTACTCTTTTATCTTTTTGATTCTTATGTTTTTATATAGTCCCATCCAAAGTGCTATCCAATGATTATCGACAATGTCAACAAAACCAGTCGGTATCCCATAATGCTGAAGAGCACCTTCAATCCTAGCTTTGTCTTCTTTCAAAGAATTATCCGTATTCTTCAGTTTAAATTCATTACTCAACAACTGATCTGTTTTAATCAACTCAACTAACACATTTAACTTTGTTGCAGCCTTGCTTATGTTGTTGATTTTTCTATATAAAGAGGGCATTAAAGTTTCATGCAAATGACACTCTCCACGATAATATATATTTCCATAATTTCTGTTATTGAACTTGGCATGACCTAATAATTGATTCAAACCATGATAATTATCAATTTCAAATATTGGTACTGTATTGCCACAATTGAATGTGAATTCTTTAACGAAATGTGTTCCTGGCGTTCTGTATTCCTTTTTCAGAATCAAAGGTTTGCTTATCATGTTCATTATCAAACTAATTAAATATGTTTACCGTAATTTAGATTTTTAATCAACTTGTGTTATTATGTCAATTAGTTGTATTGCTATCTGATGATTCCACAAGTTTATCCCAAAATTTCATCTCAAGCATTTCTTTAAATCTATCTGTAGTTCCTATTGGAATAACAATTTTGCAAAGAGAATCAAACCATTCTTCTCTTCCGCTTTCCCACTCTAATGCTTCTCGAAATGAAAATGATATACCTTTTTCTCCTATTGTTGTATCTTCAACAATTCTAATGCGATTAAAACATCGGAAAGCGTCTTCTCCAATAAAACTAATAGTTTTGGGTAAAACAATCTCGCTTAATCCACAACCACTAAAAGCATTATCACCAATGGCTTCAACACCATAGGGGATAACAACTTTTCTCAATGATTTGCAATCATTAAAAGCTCCCTTCTCAATATTTTGAGCAGCAGGCATTTCAACACTTTGTAATGATGTGCAATAATGAAAAGCATATTCTCCAATTCCAAGTACACAACATGTCAAATTTATTGATTCTAACGCCCAGCAATGTTGAAACGCTCTTTTTCCAATACGATTTATGGTTTCTGGAAGAATAATTTGTCGTAATGATGAGCATCCATCAAATGTATTATCTGGAATAGTTGCTTCAACCTCACCATTTTCGTATTGTTTAATAATAATTTGTTGTAACGAAGAGCAGCTTTCAAAATGCCCCTTATTCATAGAGATTACCAAATCAGGTATTATTGCCTGTACTAGAGATGAACCTTCAAACACATGATCACCAAAACTATGTACGGAATTGGGAACTACAATATGCTTCAAACCACAATGTGAAAATGCCTCTCCGCCTATGGATTTCAAAGCATTAGGAAGAACAATCTGTTCTAGTGAAGTGCACCATGAAAAAGCCCTATGCCCAATAAATGTCAAAGTTTTAGGGAAGACAATATGGTGCAAATTAGAACATTCATAAAAAGCCCCATCTCCAATAGATGAAAGGGATTGGGGCATTTTTACAATTTGTAACGATGTGCACCATGAAAAAGTTTCATCTTCAATACGAGTAATCGTATCAGGGAGGACTACTTGTTGCAAAGAAATGCATGATGAGAATGCGCCTTCTCCTATATTACTAACAGAATTTGGAATATATACAAGCTTCAGTTGTTTTCCACAAAACGAATAACTTCCAATAGCTTGGATGGTTTTCGGGATATTTATGCTTTCTTCGTTGCCAAAATATGTAATTAATCGGTTTTCTTGTGTGTCAATTAACATCTCATTGCTTACAATATACCTTGTAGATTGACTTGAAACCGTAATATCTTTGCATCCATCAAACGGATTAGCACCAATACTAACTACAGAATTTGGAATTGTAAGATGTTTAATGGCCTTCCCTGCAAATGCTTTATATCCAATGTTTGCAATAGTGTTAGGGATAATAACGGATTCTGCATTCCCAAAATAACAAATTAGACGTTTTTCTTTTCGGTCAATGAGCATGTCATTTTGGACGATGAATCTGCTTGAATCACTTGTTATAGTAGCCTGGGGGCATTTCGCGAAAGGATTACCTCCGATAAAGCGCACAGATTTTGAAATATGGATAGATTTCAAATCCTGACAATTCTCAAACGCACCGTCTTCAATAGATAAACAATTAACGTCAACACCTTTAATCCATTGAGATTGAAACGCATAACGTCCAATTATTTGTCTTCGTACTTGAATGTTTCCTTCCAACAAAGGAGCATTTATCCATGCATCTTGTGATAAAGCTTTACAACAAATGACTTTAGTTCCAGGTAAAATGTCATAATTAGAAGCTGATAGTTTAAGCAAACGGCCTCCATAATCATACATATAACCAAAAGAACCATCCACTTCTTCTGCCTCATTCAGATCTTCATTGGTTACTTTCGTTGACCAATTCCACATTTTTCCAAACGAAAAAATGCTGGTAGAGCAAGTCCATTCTTTTCTTGCATCCAATCCCCCTTTATCCAATGTCTCAAAGAAACAATCATTGCAGAACAAAGGTGATGTTTTTTTCATTTTATAGTCTTTAAAGAAACAATCATTACAGAATAAAGATGAAAAATAACTCATCCTATTGTCTTTTTCATCTGAATGGAAAAAGGGGCCTACACAAACAAACTGATTATATCCTTCCATTCTTCCTTTAATAAGATTGGCTAATTGAGTCATATTAAAAGTGTCAATGTCCAATACATTGGAGAAAATGTGTAGTTTTGGAATTATCTCATTTTCCTCTATTTCACGACGCATATAAAGTCCATCAAGCCATTCGTTACATGCAATATCACGCTCGTTTAAATCATCAAATCTTTTATTAATTGTTACAATCCTAGCTTCTGGAAAAAATATTGATGCATGGAGTGCGGCTCTCTTTAAACAGATTTCGGAAGGATCAATCAATGTGATTGAATTAACCTTTTGCCAGTAGTTGTTTTTGTTTAGAAAATCTATATAGCACAATGTTCCCAAAGCTTGCCCACAGCCGTAATCAATGATGTTGATTTCAGGTTGTTCAAAGAATTCTTTTGGCAATTTGTCAAAAGCGTAATTCAGTTTGGCTTGGTGCATCTTGCCAAAAGCGAACAAGTAGGCGGTCATTTGCGGCTCGGAGTCCAAAATGTCAATGCCTCGGTTCAAGGCCTCAAAGAGTTCGTCCTGCAAGGCTTGCGGCAGTTCGCGGTAGAATTTGGTGGACAAATCCCTCACTTTGTCGAAAGTGGGATTGTCCATGTATTTAAGCTTGTAGGCGTAGTTGGTGTTTTGTTCTATCATCATAGTAGTTTCTTTTTTACAGCAATTTCTTCAATTCCTCAATATCGGGCATGGCTTTACGCAGTTCCTCTGGCATTTCGGCGGTAGTTTTGTATGTGGCTACGCCCATGGGTTTGCAGTCCTTCAATTCGGCAATCATGATTGCCGAATTAATAACTGCTTGATTATCATTATTCTGAAAATCGACAATTGCAATTGGCGAATTAGGAATTATAGTCATGTTGTATGTCTCAATTCTATTCATGTGCCTTGCTTTTCGTTGTGCAAATATAGATTATTTGTCTTTCAATTCCCGCTCAATTTCTTCAATGCTTGGCAATGTGCCTTTGAACTCGGCAGGGTAGAGTTTTGAAAGCTCGTATTCTGAAATGCCCAACGGCTGGCTGTAGCCTTCAAGCGCATATCGGGCCAGCACATTGTCCTTGCTTTTGCAAATGAGCAAGCCAATGGTCGGATTGTCTCCTTCGCGGCGCAACAGATGGTTGGCACTGGAAACATAACCGCTCAACTGCCCAAGGAAAGCATTGTCAAACTTCTCGGTTTTCACTTCCACCACCACATAACAATGCATGAAAGTGTTGTAGAACAGCATGTCGCAAAACAATTCCGTTTCACCTACCAACATACGGTACTCACGCCCCATATAAGCAAAGCCGTTCCCCATCTCAAGCAGGAAATGTTCAACATTTTTCACCAATTCGTCTTTCAACTCTTTTTCGTTGTATCTTTCGGTGAGTTGCACAAAATCAAAGCAATAGGGGTCTTTGAGCAACTGTTGGGCTAAGTCTCCATGTGCATCAGGCAGCGTTATTTCAAAATTGGTAATGGCTTTGCCCTGCCTTTCAAACAGGTCTGTGTCAAGGAAATTGAGCAACACGGAACGCGACCAGTTGTATTTTAGTGTTTGCTGCACATAGAAAAAGGCTTTTTCGGGCTGTCCCATCAGTTTGTCAATGATGAGTTTGTGGTGTCCCCACGGCACGCAACACATTTGGTCCATCAATAGTGATGCCATTTCGATGCTGTTTCGATAACTATCTGATTTTGAGACACCCCCAACTTGAGGGTGTTCACCATTGACTCTTGCTTCTTCCAGAGCACCCCCAACTTGGGGGTGCTCGGTTGCTTTCATTGAATATAGAAGATAAAACCTGCGCGTGTATTGAAGATTGGTAATGGAGAATCCTTTAACACCAGGCAAATAGGTTTGCAAATCTCGGCTCAAGTTTTCCCAAAAGTTTTCCGTCCAACGCTCCTCTGCTTTCATTTCCACTATATCTCGTCCCAATTCCCAATAAAACCGGATGAGTTCGCTGTTTACCTTGACGGCAGCCTTGATTTGGCTTTGCCTGAATCGCAAGCTAACGCTTTTTATCCATTCAGCATAACTTGTGTCCATTTTGATTAACTTGCTCATATCTTGCTTGTTTTGTCCTGCAAATATAGATTATTTTCCCGTTATCGTTTCTCCCAAAGGATTCATTTCGTGTTTGTTATAGTTTTCTTGCGCTTTTTCCTTGCTCGCATTCGCATAGCAATACTCACACAAATGCGGGCAAGTATTGTACTCGCCGATGTCCTTGCTCACCATGCAGCCGCAGAACTGCCGCTGGCCTTTGTCGCGGTTGTCCTTCTTCTTGATGGCATATTGCGTCTCGCTGAGTTTCAGGGCGTTGTCAGGAATCGGCTCTGTGCCAAACAAGGAGTTTTCAACGGTCTTTATCTCCACGCCGAGGAAGTCCATTAGGACCTTGTCGTGGTGGGCGAAGCGAATCATCAGGTCATCGTCCACGCAGCGGTTGTGTCGGATGCCGTACTGCTCAAGGTCAATCTTCTCGCCACAAGTGGCCAATTGGTAATGCCACTTCTGGTTCAGTTCATAAAGCCTTCTGGCAAATTCCTCCATCTGCGGCACAGTCCATTCCTGATAGTTTACATGACTTTTCTCAAGGTTGGCTTTCACCTTTTTATATAAGGCGATGTCGGCATAACTGAAAACGAGTTTTTCCGTGTAGCCTTGCAGTTGGTCGCCGACGTTTTCCACTTTCCTCAAAAGGTTTTCAATGTTGATTTGGTCGGTCAGAATCAAGGGGTCAAAGCGCCAAATCACGCGGCCTTGGCCCAATTGGTCCACCAATCTCTTGAAAGTGTCAATCCTTTGCTCCAATGGCGGCACACCCTTTTCTAAGCCTTCCTTTTCGTAATCGTTCAGCGTGTATTGGATGTAGCAGCCGATGTTCCTTTCCTTCAGTTCGTCCAAATGTCCGAGCAACGGCTCCGGGTTCTTCGACCAAAACACGATGAAGCGGCATTTTTCATACGAAACGAAACTCTTCACGCCATTGAAGGGATTAGTCCAAGCGGAATAGCCCACCTTCAGCCGATGGAAAAACCAGTCTGCATAGAAAGCGGGAATGTCTGTGCTCCGGCTTGCAGAAATGATGACTGGGGCTTGTGCCTCTGCCACCATGCCGTTATCGCGCTGGATTTGTGTCTTTTGCCATTGAGTCATCTTTCACTTCTATTATATTCGCTGCAAAGTTATGCAAAAATATGTTGTTTTCTTGGTCGTTTTGTTTTTTGCAAGGTTGTAATCCTCATTCTGTTATTCCAGGCTGCTTAGGAGATCGCGGCTCAATGCCGAAATGACGCGCCGTAGCGCGTCTGTATAGTCTGCATATTGGGAACGCCAATACTAAACCGGGTAGGGCGGGGAGGATGGGCCGACATGGCGGGGAAGCGTTCGCTTTGTGTGTTGGGGCCGATGATGTCGGTCTTGAACTTTTGGTCCTTTTCTTTCAAGAGAAAAGGACAAAGAATAATCAAAGCTGGAACCAGCTCCCCAACTAGTCCCAGCCTTACTCATAATCTTTATATCACTTTCCCCTTATTTCAAAACGCTCGGCAAACGGTAACTTGTCTGCGCCTCCATCTTTCTGAAGATAGCCTTGAAGTCCTCGGGAATAAGGCTCCAGATCTTCAAGGCGATGTCGTCGGGGATGTCCTTGTAGAACGCCTCAGCGATGCCTCCCGTGATGCAGGCGAGGGTGTCGCTGTCGCCGCCCAACGAGACCGCCAATCGGATGGCCGACTCGAAGTCGGTGCTGTCCATGAAGGCCACGATGGCCTCGGGCACCGTACCTTGGCACGAGGAATCCCAATCGTAGACGGGACGGATTTCGTCGCAGGTGCGGTTGAGGTTGTAGCCATATCTCGTTGAGATGTACTCCTTTATCTCTTCCTTGCTCTTGCCGTTGCGGGCCATGAAGATGGCTGCCGCCGTCGATTGTGCCCCTTTGATGCCCTCGGGATGGCTGTGTGTGATGGCTGCCGAAAGGCCTGCCACACGCTCAGTTTCTTCCAAAGTGTCGAACATCCAGCCGTTCGCGCTGCAACGCATGGCGGCACCGTTGCCAAACGAGTTGTAGGGTTGGCGTTTTCCGCCCTCAAAGCGCTCTGGTTCAAACAGCCAGCGATAGAATCCAGGGCCATAGCCGCCCATAGGGCAGGGGTATTTCTTGGCAAAGCCCAAAAACGAGGCTTCCAAAGTGTCCATGCAATGCTGAGGGTCGGTCAAAAGCCAGTCGGCCACGGCCATGGTCATGACGCTGTCGTCGGTGTAGTTGTTTCGCGGCCCGAACAGCGGAAAATCTGTAGTCTTTATGTTGTTGAACTCATAAACCGAGCCAACGGTATCTCCTATGATTGCTCCTAACATCTTGTTTAAGTATTGATTGTTAATTGTTTAATTGTTGTTGAACAAAACCATCAAAACCTGCAAAACTTTTTTCAAAGGGGGGAAGCACGCCAACCGGCTGCTTCCCGGCGACGCACGGTTGTGCAGTCGCCATACACCTCTTTTTCGGTTTTGCCCTGTTTTGCAGGTTTTGTGATTAAACTAATTCCGCCCAGAAATCCTGCGGCAAGTGAATGTTATCCACGTTGACGGCTCCTGCAAACAGCGGCGCAATCTCCCTCGGTGTGAAGCCGGCAATGCCGCAGCCGATGCGCGTGACCAAGAAGATAAGCTCGGGGTGCTGTTTGGCGAAGGCGATGAACTCCTCCACATAGGGAAGGATGGTGTTCACGCCGCCCTGCATCGTCGGGATGGCATAGCTTTGTCCTTGCAGACCAACGCCTTGACCCATGATGGCGCCGAAATTCTGAACGGCGATTCTCGCCGCACCGCCACCATGCATACCTTGCAGGTTGCTGCCGAAGACAAAGATTTCGTTTCTGTCGAGACTCCTGATGTTGTCGGGCGTGACGCGATGACGGAACTCGCTCATTTCGTAGTAATTTCGAGTAGAACGGTTCTCTTGGCTGCGGTACGCCTTGCGCTCTTCCCTCGACATGGCGGAAGTGGCGGTGAAACCCGATGAGATGCGAGAGAATATTGACATTTTCGACTTGCGTTCAGTATCCCAAGCCACAGCCATTCCTGTTTCGTTGTCTTCAAAAGCCATGTGGTTGTCGATGGAGAGTTTTTGCGAAACGGCTGCCACGTCTTGGTTGGTGCCGATGTAGGCGAAGTTCCAGCCTTCCTCGTTCTTCATGCGCTCCACCAAGGCTTTGATAGCCGCGCCCTTGTATTCCTTCGAGGCATTTTCCAAGCCGTCGGTGATGACAGTCACCACAGCGGTGGCATCATCCTTGTCTTTAATGGCTTTGTATAATGCGTTGATGCTGATGCCCATGGCATCGTAAAGGGGTGTGCAGCAGCAGGGACGGTACTCCTTGGAAGTCAGCTCTTTGACCTCCGCGACGGGCACCATGTCATAGACCATAGTCTTCTCGCAGTCGCAGAAAATCATCAGCGAGACGAAGTGCTCTTGCGTGTCCTTGAAGCGTTCTTGGGCCGAGCGGATGCCGCCCACGGTTTCGTTGAATCCGGCGATGGCTGCTTTGGCGATGCTGCTCATCGAGCCGCTCTTGTCGAGGATAATCAGGTTATAGACCTGCGTCTTTGCGTTTGTGTTGCTTGTTTCCATAATCTGTTGTTTTATTGGAATCTAAAGATTTAAGATTTAAAGATTCAAAGATTCAATAATTTAGCTGAACAACTTCCAACTGATTAAAACTCTAGTTTGAAATTATTGTCTTCTTTAAGTTGGTCGTAGCGTTTCTTGTTAAACGAGAAGCGAGTGCCTTTGCGGCGGCGGCTGTCGTCGTCCGAACGGGCAGCGGAGTAGGAGGGATGTGATTCGGCAGCGATGCTCCCAAACAAGGCCCCGATGTCCATGCTGCGCATCTCGCGGTGCTCTCCAAAATAATGCCTTTCATCGTCGTCTTCCACCTCGTCTAGGATGCCGGTTTGCAAGATTTTCTTGTAGAAATTGCGGCGGTCGAACTGCACACCGAGGATGGCTTCATAGAGGCGTTGCAGCTCCGGGATAGTAAACTGATCGTCCAACAGCCCGAAGCCGATGGGCTCGAAGTGGATGTCCTTGCGCAGCTTCTCCATTGTCTTTCTTAGGATATAGTCGTGGTCGAAAGCCAAGCGCGGCACCTCGTTGAGGGCAAACCATTGCGCTTTAGCGGCATCGTCGCCCCCTTGCACCTCCGATTTCTTTGCCAAGGCATAGAAAGCAATGGTGATGACACGGGAGCGAGGGTCGCGGTCGACATCGGAGAATGCCCCAACTTGCTTGATATAGCGCAAGTCAAGTCCCGTTTCTTCCCTCAGCTCCCTCAGTGCACCTTGCTCTGCCGTCTCGTCCATGTTGAGGAAACCACCAGGAAAAGCCCAAGCGCCTTTGTAGGGTTCCAAACCTCGCTCGATGAGCAGCACTTTCAGGTCGCGCCCGTCGAAGCCGAACACCACACAATCGGTTGTCACAGCCGGTCGAGGATAGTCGTAAGTGTATTTTTGTGTTTCCATATTGTGTAAATTTGACGCAAAAGTACAACTATTTCCAAAACCCGCAATGGAAAAATGTGTAAAATTTACACTTTTATTCTAGAGTGGATAATAACCTATTGGGATTCAGATGTTTGTTATGTGTAATTTATACACATTATAAACAAATTCAATCCGCCACATCGAAGTTGCATGATTCAGCCTTTTTATTGACGGCACCGGGTTTGTCTTGTTGCTCGATGATGTCGGTAATCACCTCTGAATGAAACATTTCGTCGACAAGCTCATGTGTCTTCGTGTTTTTTTTGTGTCGTTTCTTGTCTTTTTCCTTCCTTTGTGCAACAGCATCCTTCATTTTTTGGTTGAAGCTGAGCAAACGCAAATAGATTCGATAGAGCCTTTTCTCCCTGTCAATCAGTGGGATAAGGATGGAATTGATGATGATGCTGAACAAGATGACCGCAAAGACGATGTTTCTGACGAAGTGCGCCATCTCTATGTCGGGGATGTAGATGAGGGCTTGTGTGGCCAATACCGCCGCCGTCAATCCTTTGGGATTAAGGGCCGACATGAAGACCAATTCTTTTTCAGGGATGCCTTCCTTTCGCGAGATGGCAAAACGCACGGCGGGAATACGGATGATGAAAAGCAACATGCTGATTCCCAGTCCAATGACGATGGGTTGCCATTGGCTCAGTTGGATGGAAATACCCACGTAGATGAAGAAGAAGGTCTTCAATAGCAAAACCAGCTCCGAGAATAGCGAACGCTCGGTTTCATTCAGGTTGACAGGCACTTTCTTAATGAATTTCTTCAGCCAAGCGTTATAAATGCTGTCAATGTTGGCCAAACCAATGCCAAAGGCGAGGGCGGCGATGGCGCCACTAAAGCCCATCCATTCGTTGAGACCGTAAATGATGAACACGAACGCGGGTGTGGTCAGGATGGAGTATTTGATGTTGCGGACTTGGTCCAAAATAAGAGCCCAAAAAATGGCGCCGAAGAGACCCATTACGGTGGCTAAAATGAACGAAGAGAAGATGTTACCTAAAATCGCGCCGAACTCAAGGTGCTTGCTTTTGACAGCTTGCATTAGTGCCAAAGCCAGGACGATGCTGAATACGTTTCCGATGGCGGCTTCAAGGATGAGCATAATGGCGGGTTTTTCAGACATTCGCATTTGCCTGACGATGGGAATTACCACAGCCGAGGCTGTGCCGCCCAACATACAACCCAAAATCATGCTGACCACAGGGTCCAAGTTCAACGCCAGCCAACCGAAAAGCCATACCGCAATGGCGGAAAGGATGAAATTGAAGGCCGTAAGCTTCAACGCACCTTTGAAAGAATCTCTCAATGCGCTGAATCTCAACTGTGTACCACTTTCAAAAAGAATGGTCACCAAAGTGATGCCGGAGAAAAGGCTGCCAGCATTGCCGAGACTTTCGGGTGAAACCCAATGGAAAACGGGGCCGATGAGCAGGCCGATAATGATGAGAAAGAGTACGTCGGGGATGCGTTTACGGCTGAAGATTTCGCTGAAAAGGTGTGCAGTGAAGATGAGTAGGCCGATGATGGCGATGGTTAGGCCGATTTGTCGCGACGAGCTACTGTTGGCCACTTGCTCGACCATATTGTTGACAATAGTCGGTTCAGTAAGACTGTCGATAACCTGCGTCAAGGTGTCGTTAGCCCTTGATAATGTGTTTGTTGTAGGGATAAGGTCGGTCTGCATCATGGCTTTAAGGTTTTAGTTGAACAGTCTCCAATTGATACCAAAGAAAAACTTGCTGTCGCGCATGGGGTAGTGGGGAGCAACGAAGCCATTGTGGTTGCCCACAAGCAGCATCATGTTGCTGTAGGTGACGAAGAGGTCAGCTTTTTTCACCTTGATGGCGATGGCTGCGTCAATGAAGGGGAAATTGCCGATTTCCACGTCGTTTTGTAGGTAGAACGAGTGGATTGAAGGCATATAGGTATCGGCGTGATATTTCGTGAAATATTGGACCGTGATGCTCGGTTGGATGGTGGCGGCCTTGTGGAAAAGAGGTTGCGAGTAGGCTACTTTTAGTCTTCCCATAAACAGCGGCAAATGAATAACTTCCTCATTGTTGGCTTTTTGCAGGCTTGCGAAACCTTCCAATTCGAAGCGCCACAGCTTTTGGTAGAAGCTGAGATAGGCCTCACGGATGCTGAACATGCCGTCATATTGCGTGGGGCGCGCGTCAGTGCCGAAGTAGATGTATTGTGCAATGCTGGTCTGCTTAACGCCGATGCTGTATGTCTTGAGATGATAGCTCAGTTCGAAATCCAAGTAGGTCGCGGCGTTGAAATCGTTGTCCCAACGGAAATGGTTGGAATAGTAGCTTTGTTCAAACCAATTGGCGCTTTGGCGTTTTACCTCAACGTTGAAGGTGGCATACCCCCAGTTTTTCCTAGTCGTTCCGAGAAATTGCTTCCACTGCCCCTTGACGTCGAAATCGCCGATTTGGTAGCCCAAAGTGATGAGTTCGGCTTGCCCTGTGATGCGCGTTGACTTGAACAGATTGACGATAATGCCACCGTTCACGCTAAGCTGTTGGTAGTTTCTTACGGGAACAGTCTCCAACTCCATATAGTCGTACCGTTTCACATTGTAGAAGCCGTGCGTGAGGCCAGCGTAAACGTAAAATGGGATGTCGTCATTGTATTTTTGATAGCCTAAACTGTTCCATTTCAGCGTATTCTTGAATGATTGGATGAAGGTTGAGTCGGTCGTCTTCGTATTATTAAATAAGGTGTCGAAAGGTTGGTAGAAGGCTACAGCAGGGGATGACTCGATGTAATACAACTGATTGCGGCGATAGCTGAAATGATGGCTGAGGCGACCTAAAGTGAACTTTCTTGTTTTTGTTTTGTAGTGCACCTCAAGTGAATCAGCGAGTGAATGGATAAGGGTGTCTGATGTAAAATACACAGAATCAATGGATAAACTATCGAAAAGTATGGGGGATGGCGTTTCTTCCTTCACTTTAACTTGGGTGGTTTGGGGCAGCAGATTGAAATAATGCTCCAGCCCCGCGCCAGTCGATTTGATGAAGTTGGTGGCATTGTTGAGGTTGGTGGGGATGACGGAATTGTCGGTCTCGGTGTTCGAGATGTAGGTTTCGTCATTCACAATGCCGCCGTTTTCCTGCATCTCGAGCTTGTTTCGGAAGAAGTAGGCAGTCGCGCCATAACGCTCGTTCTTAGTGAGATAGTGGGCGTTAATCCAGACGTAGTTGTTTTCCGATTTGTTGTTTTGGAACACGCCGGGCGAATAGTCCGAATTGATGGCGAACGATACAAAAAAACGCTGGGAGAACTGTCGCCCGAAACGGAAGTTAAGGTGCTGCTCTTTGTCGCCACTTGTCATCACATAGCGGAGTTCGGAATAGGGTAGCACGCTTTGGTACGAAACCATCTGCCGTTCGTTTTGGAGATAGGCCAAGAATGCAGGCAACTCCATATCGAAGCCAACCTGATGCAGATAGTTGAATCTCATTGACTTATGTGCTAAACCTGTATTGCTTAGCGTGCTGTATATCGTGCTTTCTCTTTCCAATCTCTCGTAGTATGGGGCGTGGAAAGTGAGCGTGTCGATGACCTTGTTGGCGTTCAGAAAAATGCTGTCGAACGAGAAATGATTATAGGTGACGTAAGTGGAATCGATGGGTTTTTCGCGAACGATGCGCGGTTTTGCAGGCGCAAGAGAATCCCTTGTAGGCTCTTGAGAAAAACCTAATATGCTGAAAAACAATGCTATAAAAGCGACCAGCAGTTTCCTTGGCATGGGACCTTATTTGGGCGGTAAAATTAAGAAAAAAGGCGGTTGCTTTTACAAATGCCCAAAATTGTGTCAAATGTCGCTGGTTTCTTCGGTGAGGCGGAAAAATGTACCTTGGCTCGTCTGGACGAGTTGGATGGTACCCACCAGAACGAAATCGGCGAGGATGGACTCGGCTTTTCTTTTGTTAAGGCGCGCCAATTGTTGGAATTCCTTCAAAGTAATCTCCTTATTTTCAGATAGATAATGGAGGAGTAGGGTTTCGGGTTCGGTAAATGCGATTTTGGCAGGTCGGGCGAACTTGTCCGACTTCCACACCTTAATTAATACACTGTCGGCGACTAGATTCTCATCCTTGACACGCACGAAGATTTTGTAATCGCCTTGACTGTCAGGGGCTTTGTGCTTGTCGGTCTTGTCCTTTGGGATGATGACCTCAAGCACGGTCTTGCCGTTGATCTCCCATTCCTCGGTAGAATAGCACACGGGTGGTTGGCAGTACATTTCCGCCGCCGCCTGAATCATGTGGATTTCCTCGTCGGAGCGTACGCCGGCAATGGCGCCGTTGTCTTTCACCCCAACGAGAAGCCTTCCGCCGTCAGTGTTGGCGAAGGCGGCGAGGGAACGGGCGATGCGTCGGCTGTCGGAAATCTCAAACTTGAAGTCTAGCATCTGGTGTTCGCCTTCCTGAATCAGGTTTTGTATGTGCAGGTCACGGGCTTTCATCGGGCGGCAAAGGTAGTGAATTTTTCGGTAGTTCTATTAATAAAGGTACGCTCGGGAAATGCAAAAAAAAGCCCAATGCGACGGAGTGGGGAAGTGCCGAATAAGGCCAGTTTTAGCCCCGTAGAGCGTTCCTGTTTTCTCATTGTATCTTGGTATGTTTTGGAGAAAAAAACGTAAAATAGGGCAAATTTACTTGTGTAATACTATAGGTTACAAATCTAAATCAAAAATGTATAAATGATTGAAAAATAATATCTTACTAATAAGTTTACAAAATAACAATACAGCTGTAACATTTGTCAATGAATAGTTCAGAGTAAAAATATTGAAAAATAGACAAATTGTTTATATAATACAATATAAATCAATGTTTTATAAATTATAACTTGAAGTTATTTAATAAGAGAATTCTTGAGATTAGGATAAAATCGGTTTAATTCTTGTTTTAATTATAAATATTTGTTTTTCAATAGAAAAAGTTGTTTTATTTGAATAAAAACTATAGAACAATACTATTTTATTATAAGGTTTACAAAAATAAATCAAAAACAATTGTGCTTTGTAACAAGAAAAGTTTTACTTTTGTAAATCCAAATAGGTAGAAAAATTAAAATTCTAAGCGTTTGTCACCATGGAATTTGTCGAAATGAAAGATCGCATTGCGCACATCATCCGCGCGAAAAACCTGACGGCAGCCGATTTTGCCCTTCGTCTTGGCATTCAGCCGTCGAACATCTCCCACCTTTTGTCGGGACGCAACAACCCCAGCCTTGAGTTCGTCAGGAAGCTGAAAGAAACCTTCCCGGAATACAATTTGGACTGGATTGTATTCGGCAAAGGTCCGATGACGGTTTCAGAGCCGTTTGCGGAACCGAAACCTATGGTTGAGGCTCAGACAATGGAGCCAAAACCAGTTGAAAATGAGGTAGATATTTTTGAAGACACGTTGTTTACTACCGAAAAAACGTCTTCATCGGTTGAGCCGAAGTCCATTCCTTTACCGAACGAGGTGAAGCGCATCATCATGGTGTATGCCGACAATTCTTTCGAGATTTTGTCGCCGCGATGATGGTTTCTGTATATTAATTAGGTGTGAAAAGGGAAAAATTTGTACTTTTGCGGACTTTTTGTGAAAGTCATGCAGAAAGACGATTTTTTCGAGCGTTTTGATGAGATTATCCGTACACCGAAGCGGTTTCTTTTGGCTTGCCACGTCAATCCTGACGGCGATGCCATCGGTTCGATGTTAGCTATGTCGTTCTTTCTCAAACAGAAAGGCCATCAAGTGAAGATGGCTTGCGCCAATGCTTTCCCTGATTTTTTGGCCTGGATGCCTGGAGCGTCTGATATACTTATTTACGAAAAGGACGGTGCGGAATGCGATACGGCCATCGCTGAGGCGGAATGCATTATCATGCTGGACTTCAATTCGTTGTCGCGTTCAGGCATTTTGCATAATGAGATTGGCAAGACACGTTGTCCGCGTGTTTTGGTTGACCATCATAGGGATCCTGAGTTGGACCATGTTACATGCTATTACTCAGAGACTTGCGTATCGAGCGCCTCTGAAATCGTGGCCGAAATCATCTTGCATTATGGGATGGAAAATCTAACTGAGCCTGTTGCTACTAATTTGTTGGTGGGCATGATGACGGATACAGGCTGTTTCTCACATTCCATCTATCACTCCCGCACCTTCGAGTTGTCTGGCATTTTGATGGCTCGTTCCGTGCCGTATCCTTTTATCCATCAGCAGATTTACGATAGTTTTACTGAGAATCGGCTGCGTTTGTTGGGCTATGCCATCAACAATAAGATGGAAGTTTTGGACGATTATGCTGTGGCCATTATTTCGTTGAGTAAGAAGGAATTGGAACGTTTCAACCATCAGGTTGGCGATACAGAAGGCGTGGTGAACTTTCCGCTTTCGATTGAAAAAATCAAGATGTCGGTGTTGATTACTGAACGTCAGGATCAAATCAGGTTGTCTTTCAGGTCGAAAGGCAATTTCTCGGTTCATGAGTTGGCCAATAAACACTTCAAGGGTGGCGGCCACATCAACGCGGCTGGCGGAAGCACCACGGGCATCAGCATGAAAACGACCATCAAACGGCTGAAAGCCATTCTGCCTGAATATGAGGAACTGCGTTATGATGAATAAAGCTAAATATTTGATAGTGTTTGCTTTGTTATGGCTTTTCTCATGCGGAGAGGAACCTAAACAACCTGTCTCTATTCCGAAAAACGAGATGAAAAGCAGCATGGAGAAGGCCAACCGCTATTTGTTGAACGAGGAAGAGGAGGAGATCGAAAGCTATGTGCGGCGTCATGGTTTGGATGTGGTTGCGACAGGCACTGGATTAAGGTATCAAATTCTCAAGCAAGGCGCTGGAAATCAAGTAAAAAAGGGCGATAAGGTCAGTTTGGAGTATGAATTGTGTTCCCTTGCTGGAAACTTGTTTTATTCCTCTGAAAAAGACGGAGTTAAGTCGTTCGTTGTGGGAGAAGGCAATGTGGAGTCTGGTCTGGACGAAGCGATGAATTACATGCATTATGGCGATGTGGCCAAGCTCATTATTCCATTTCATTTGGCATACGGTCTGCATGGCGACGACAACCGCATTGGCGAATACACTACTTTGGTATATACGATTAAAGTTAATGATAATCAGTAAATTATGAAAAAGAATTGTTTGATTTTTACCTTGATTGGTCTGATGACAATGGCATTTCTGACGTCTTGTAATCAGAAATTCCCAGGCTACAAGCAAACGTCGGATGGTTTGTACTATCGGTTTTACAATCAAGACCCGTCGGCTATTCAGCCGCAGCAGACTGATTTCTTGAATTTGGACATCGCTTGCTATCTCCACGATTCTTTGTATTATGATTGGAACCAGTCAAGTAATGAGGTGTATCTGCAACTCTCTGAGCCTCACTTCAAAGGCGACTTGCAAACGGCTTTGGCCATGATGCGTGTCGGCGATTCGGCTTCGTTCTACATCAAGGCGGACTCCATTGCCATTCATTACTATGACCAGAGTCCAGACTCGGTAGGTTTAAAGGCTGATGACTATTTTCGCTATGAAGTGAAATTGCTTGAGCTGAAGTCGCAAGAGGAATTTGAGAACGATATTGAAAAGACTAAACAGGAGAAGATGGATGCTTCAAGGGTCAAGTTTGCAGCTTACATTGAGGCCAATGGTATCAATGTAAAGCCTTATGAATCAGGAATCTATGTTGTTACTACAGAGAAAGGCAAGGGCCGTTGCCCTGTGAAAGGAGAGAAAGTTGAATTGGATTTTGAAGCGTTTTTACTTGACGGAAAGTCGATCGGTTCAACCTTCGGACAGGAAGAGAAGTTTACGTTTGTGTTGGGTGAGGGTTATGTCATCCCGGGATGGGAGGAGATTGTTCCGAAGATGCACCTTGGTGAGCGTGTGCGTGCCTACATTCCTTTTGAGATGGCTTATGGAGAACACGCTGTCACGGGCATTCCGCCATACGCTAACTTGGTGTATGACATTAAGTTATTGAAAATAACGACAGCCGAGGAATTGCAGCGTCAGGCTGAACAGGAACAACTGAAACTGCTGGCTGAATCTGAACGGTCTTTTTGGCGCTATCTTGAAGAAAACCAAATCGTAGAGCACACGAAAACGGGGCTGTTCTATTCCAAATCGGTGATGACGCGAGGCGCGAGTCCTGAGGTTGGCATGACGGCTCGTATTACTTTTGTAGCCTCTTTCCTTGATGGAACGTTGCTTGGCTCATCCGAGCCTTTGGGTGGCTTTTATGACATCCATTACGGAGAGGGTGGCGTGCTTCGTGGCTTGGAAGAGGGCGTAGGCATGATGAGAGTAGGCGAAAAAGCCCGTTTTGTGCTACCGTATACCTTGGCTTATGGCGAAAAGGGCTACGGTGACATTCCGCCTTATACCAACCTCGTCTTCGATGTGGAATTGCTGGATGTGTTTTTCCCTAATAAAACTAATGAAAACTAATTATTTATAACTTCTAATCTTTAAACAATGAAAAAGAAAATGATGTTAGTGGCCATCTCGGCCCTGCTTGTCGCAAGCGTGATGAGTTCTTGCGCTGAAAAGTCACCGTATCCGGGTTACAAGCAAACCGAAAGCGGAATGTATTATCGTTATCTCACTGAGAATGAGGGTGAAACGGCTAAATTGGGTGAAATCGTCGAAATCGACTTGTCGTATTACCTGATGAGAGAAGAAGGTGACTCGCTGATGTATACGACCAGCATGCTCCCTGAGCCTGCCTACGACCTCGTTCGCGAGTCATTGTTCCCTGGCGACCTTTATGAAGGCTTTACCATGATGCACAAAGGTGACTCCATGTCATTGATTATGAGTGCTGATTCGGTGTTCCGCCGTCAATTCAACGCCCCTATCATCCCTGACTTTGTCAAGCCGGAGTCCATGATTCGCTGGGAAGTGAAGATGAAGGACATCATGAGCGAGGAGGAGTTCAATGCCCGTCAGCAGGCTAAGGAAGCTGCTAGTTTTGAGGAAGCCAAGAAAACTCTTGACGCTTACCTTGTTGAGAACGGCATCGAAGCCACTCCTACCGAGTCGGGATTGGTGTATGTCTGCACTAAACCTGGCAAGGGTGCACAACCTCAAGCTGGACAGAATGTCAAGGTGCATTATACCGGCAAGTTGCTTGACGGAACTGTGTTTGACTCGTCAATTGAACGTGGCGAACCCATCAGCTTCCCGATTGGTTCGGGTTATGTCATCCCAGGCTGGGACGAAGGTATTGCCTTGATGAAAAAAGGTGAAAAGGGTGTGCTTTACATTCCGGCCAATTTGGCTTATGGTGGCCGTAATGCAGGCCCTATTCCGCCGTATTCCAACTTGATTTTTGAAGTGGAACTTGTTGATTTCGAGTAAAATGAGCAAATTGCAAAAATGCTTTGCCCTTAGTTTGGTGGTCTTGTTTGCAGTCTCCTGCAACAAGACCCCTTCCGTTTTCAAGGGTTTCCAAAAAACCGAAACAGGGGCTTACATGCGTTTCTATGAAAGAAGCGGTTCCGGTCTCTCGCCGCGCCTCAACGATGGCGTGACTTTTGAGATGGCGCAGTATTTCAACGACACGATGCTCTTCGACACCCACGACAGCGAACCCATCGACATCATTCTGGAACAAGCATCGTTTGTGGGCGACGTGACGGATGCCTTGCTTTCGATGCAAGTCGGCGATTCGGCGCAGTTGGTTGTGTTGTCCGATTCCGTGTTTGTTTCCATCATGGGCATGGAGGCACCAGAGGAATATGCTGGCAAGCCTATCTATTACGACCTGAAACTGCTCTCTATCAAGCCGTTTGAAGAGATTGAGGCTGAAAACAAGCGTATTGCTGACAGCCTGCAAGCTGAGGAACAAGCGTATTTGTCAGCTTTAAAAGATGAAGCTGGGGTCATTGTAACAGAATCAGGATTGATTATTTTGGAACAAAAAGGCAAAGGCAAGGTTGCCCAAATGGGTGATTATGTGGACTTTGACTTTTTGATGTGCGACCGTGACGGCGATACGATAATGTGTTCCTACGGCATCGAGTCGGTAATCATGCAGTACGGCGAGGAGGTCATCTGTGAGGGCTTTAACGAGGCTTTAGGCATGGTACCTCAGGGCGGCATAATGCGCTTTGTGATCCCTTCTGAATTGGGTTTTGGAGAGGATGGCTACCAAGGTGTTGTCTCGCCTTTTGAGCCGATTGTGGCCAAGGTGACCATGAATGAGGTGATGGACAAAGCTGCATACGAGGCGAAAACAGCTGCTCGCGAAGCTCAGTTGGAAGCCTTGAAGCAACAGCGCAGTTCGATGGAGAAGGAACTGATAGAGTCGTATCTCAAGAAGAATAACATTGAAGTAGCTCCATCGGAATCAGGGATATACATTATCAGAGATATGGAAGGAACAGGCAATGTGGCTCAATGGGGCGATGTCGTTGCTGTTCATTACATCTTGTATAACTTGAATGGAGACCAAATAGAGTCGAGTTACGATTTCGAGGAGCCTATACGTTTCAAACTTGGGCAGGGTGAGATGATTCCTTGCATCGAGGAGGCGTTGATGACGATGGCTCCGGGCGCGAGAGTTACTGTAGTCTCGCCATCGGAATTCGCTTTTGGAGAGTTCGATATTCACGAAGATTTGCTCCCGGCCTATTCACCATTGGTGGTTGAGCTGGAGCTGGTGGCAATCGAATGAAAGAACTAACGAAGGATTATTAGAAGATTGCAGCATCTGCTGCAATCTTTTTTTTATTTACACTAGTTTTGCTGAACTTCGCCTTCAAATGTTTCCTTGTCAGCGTAGAACACGTCAATCGCTGCAATCAGTGCAGCGAGGCTCCATACGGGGACGGCCAGTTTGTCGGTATCAAGGAAGTTGTTGAGGAAGCCGTGCACGAAATAGCTGATGAAGGCAAGCGTGGCACCCAAAACCAATATTTTGGCTTTCTTGTTCTTGCAGCGTTTGTAAGTGGTCAGGCCGCAATAGACTGTGACAATAACCAATATTGCCATCAAAAGCGAACCGACAAGCCCTTGTTCAGCCAAGGGGCCGAAGTACTCTGAGTGAGCATTGCCACCGTCGCCGGCGTTGGTGCTGATGATGGTCTTCTCCTTCGACATTTGATAAGGCGCGTAAACAAATTGGTAAGTTCCTGGGCCCCAACCGAAAACAGGTCGCTCGTTAAACAATCTGAAGGCCGATTGCCAACGGTTGATGCGTTCAAGGTTGGAAGCGTCGGTCGAGATGTTGGTGATGGATTGGATGTTCTCCACAAGGTCGCCGGAAGCGTCCTGGTTGTTCTTTTCCAAGGCGTCGATGATTTGGTTTTGGAAGGCAAAGAAAAGTCCGACCAAAACCACAATGACAGTCGCCACCCAGCGGAACTTGATTTTTAACAGCACGCACACCAGTACGCCAAAGGCAGCAATCATGCTCACCCATGCCGCACGACAGTTGGAGAACATCAGGGCGAGGCTCAGCAAGGCAACTACGCCAATGATGATGATACGTCGGCTCGTTTTCAAGCCAGGCAGGAAGACATAAGTCAAGGCAAGGATGAGATAGATGGCCAAAGCAGCACCGTAAGCTATGTGGTCGTTGTAAAATGGCGTCATTACCCAGTGGGCCGAGTCGCCGTCGAAGCCGAACTGAGCATGATGTATGATGGTGTAAACGCACACGATGCACAAGCTGGCTATGTAAAGCCAAATGAACAGGTCTATGTTTTTGGGCTTCTTGAACAAGATAGCACAAAGGAAGAACGAGGGGATAACGAACCAAAGCCTTGACAACATGAATTTTAACGACACCACAGGCATCTCGCTTGTGATGGTCGTGACCAACATCCAAATGAACATGCAATAGATGACGATGGCGATGGGATGGTGCGAGATGCGTTTGTCGTAGTTTCCGTCATAGAGCATCTTGGCAATGAATAACACAAGGATGCCCATCAGGAGTGGTTCAGCGGGTAGTGAGATGGCCAATCCCGCTTCCAAAGCTTTCAGGTTGACGGAAAGCGGCACACAGAAAGCTGTGAGCAACAGTACTTTATCCAACGAAAAGATGTAGAGAAGCAGCACGCCCAACACGACTGGCAAGGCAAAAAACAGGTAGGTGTTCTTTTTGACGACAAAGAACAAACCTAATGCGACAAAAAGTGCCGCAATGAGGTAAAGCCAAGC
>JAEEGH010009440.1_pt1 | contig 22767 bp, 28 predicted proteins | sample 9134181 | NCBI WGS metagenome assembly JAEEGH01 (sample SAMN16246544, study PRJNA631951) | gut metagenome | biome: gut microbiome; feature: rumen; material: DP-attached | host: Bos | place: Iran: Karaj | collected 2018-10
CTGCATGAAATTTGCATCACTCTTTGAGCAGTTCGGAATGTCCGTAGGTCTTTCCATGATGACCTTTGTGGGGCAAAATAAGGGCGCTGGCAAATATGACAGGATACGCACAGGAGTAAGACAGGGCCTGATGCTCTCTACACTTGTGAATGTGCCTATATCGCTCCTTATGATATTTGTGCCCGGAAGCCTGGCAAGGATGCTGCTGACTGACAACATGATAATCGGTTATTGTACCGATTTCATGCCGATCATGGGAATAAGCTTTTTTGCCCTGGGCTGGCTTTTTGTATACAGATACTCTGTTCAGGGGTTGGGCAATACCTTTATACCAATGCTCTCAGGCGGGCTCGAAGTCATTATGAGACTGATCTTTGGCTTTTTGGTAGGAAGGAACGGATTTAAGGGAATTGCCATTTCTGAAGTATCTGCATGGATAGGCGCTTTTCTGATGCTCATGGTGACATACTATTGTTTAATTGGCAAAAGAACTAAAGCAATAGCATAAAGTAGCAATAAAAAGACTCCCTGGATTTTTTATCTAAGGACTCCTTTTTTAGCATTGGCAAGAATGGGAACTTCTGTAGTATCTTTGTCGTTTAGATTCTCACCGTCATATTTTTTGGTTTCATCAGCTATTACCTTTGATAAAAGAAGAACGGCTATAAGGTTTGGAAATGAGCGATTTATGTAGTGAATGGAGGGAAATTAATATAATTGCCCATTCCACAATGCCACGAAATTTAACTGACAAATGTAAAAATGTAAACTTTGCTTGGTGGCTCGGGCAAAGTTTATTTTTTATAATCGTGTAAAGAATAATGGCAAAGGTGGTAAAATTATGAGAAAGACATACCTAGACAATATCCGTTGGATTACAGTGAGCCTTGTGGTAATCTATCATGTGATTTACATATTCAACGGCGTCACACGATACGGCATCATCGGCCCTTTCCGGGCAAATCAGCCTCAGGATCTGTTCCAGTATATGGTTTACCCCTGGTTTATGCTGTTGCTGTTCGTGGTTTCCGGTATGTCCGCCAGATTTGAGCTGGACAAAGTCACAGCTAAGGAATTCGTAAGAAAAAGGACAAGAAAACTCCTGGTGCCCTCCACCATCGGCCTGCTGGTATGGGGATGGGGCATGGGGTATTACAATATGCTCATCGGCGGTGCGTTTGAACAGATGGGCGCCGTCCCGAAGCCGATATTGTTCCTGATCATGTGCGTCAGCGGCACCGGCCCGCTGTGGTATATCCAGCTTTTATGGATTTTCAGCATCCTGCTTCTCGTAATCCGTAAAATTGATAACAACAGGCTGTGGCACCTTTGCGGAGATGCCGGGACTGTTGCTGCCCTCGTTCTTACGGTGGTGATCTATGGCGCAGCACAGATCCTGAACACTCCCGTTATTGTGGTCTATCGCTTCGGCATCTATGGAGCAGGTTTCCTGATCGGTTACTTTGTCTTTTCCCATGATGAGGTTATGGACAGACTGGAGAGGAACTGGATTTTGCTGAGCTTTCTGGGAGCGGCATCCGGTGTGCTGTTTGTTGCAATGTATTGGGGGCAATCCTATCCGGATCATGAGGTGTTGGATACCTTCGTCTGTAACCTTTTTGCATGGCTCGGCACCTTGGGCGTTCTCGCCTTTATGAAAAAATGTGGTGGATTTGAAAACCACTTTGCCAATTGGATGAAGAAGCGGTCCTTCGGGCTTTACGTGTTTCACTATCTGCCCATTGCAGTGAGCGCCTGGTATTTGAAAATGTATGCGCCACAGCTTTCACCGTTTTTTATTTACATGCTTGTCGGCGTGTCCGGCTTCGGGGGAGCATTTCTTCTAAACGGAGTTATTCGTAAAATACCCGTAATACGATGGTGCGTTTTAGGCATAAGAAAGGAGAAAAAATGAGTTTTTCGGAAAACCTGATTGAGCTTAGGAAATATCACGACTACTCACAGGAGGAGCTGGCAGAGATGATTGGCGTTTCCCGCCAGACTCTGTCAAAATATGAGACAGGTGAGTCCCTGCCGGATATCGAAAAAAGCAAGCTCCTTGCGGATGTGTTCTCCGTGACCATAGACGACCTAATTAACCACGAAAAGAACGATGAGGAAAGTCTTGGGCTGGGCGTTCCCCCAAAGGGAAAGCATGTGTTCGGCATGGTTAAGGTTGGTGACAAGGGGCAGATCGTGATTCCTGCCAAGGCGCGGAAGGTCTTTGACATTCAGCCCGGGGATAATCTGATCGTTCTCGGTGACGAGGGGCAGGGCATTGCAATCATCAAAGAAAAGGGACTGCTCAATCTGCTGAATAAGGTGCATATATGATCATTTATTTTTGATTAGTATCTAATGAAATATTAAAGGATGGAATTAGAATATATGAAAACAAGAGAAGAAGTACTCAGTTATGGTCTGTCATTTCCTGACACTTATCGGGAGGCGCCGTTTCATGATCCGAACTGGCAGCTTGTTCGGGTAAAAAAATCCAAGAAAGCATTTTTGTGGACATATGAAAAGGACGGCTATATCAATTTGAATCTAAAGGTTGATCCGCAGTGGCGGGACCTTTGGCGAAAGACATATAAATCGGTGCTTCCCGCATATCATCAGAACAAGGAGCATTGGAACACGGTTGTTCTCGACGGCTCAATTCCCGATGATGTCATAAAGCGGATGATCGCTGAGAGCTACGATCTTGTTACGGACTCTCCGACAAAAAGAATATATGAAGCGGTAAAAAAGATTCCTAAAGGGAAAGTTGCAACATATGCAGATGTTGCGGAAATGGCCGGCGACAGGAAGATGGCCAGAGCGGTTGGAAATGCACTTCATAAAAATCCCGATCCAAGCACCATTCCGTGTCACCGTGTTGTCAATTCAAAGGGTGAACTCGCCGGTGAGTATGCTTTTGGCGGAGCTTGGAAGCAGGCGCAGATATTGGAGAGCGAGGGAGTTGGGATCACAGAAGGCAAGGTGAATTTGAAGAAATACAGAATTACCCTGTAAGTTGGGGGAAAGATGATCAAGACTGCCATGGAGCATAAAACAATAAAAGTGTAAAAGGAGGAGCGGGAGATGAAAGCACTATTCATTGGCGGAACCGGAACAATAAGTATGGGAATAGTAAGAAGGCTTGCTGAGGATCCTCAGTGGGAACTGTATCTTCTTAACAGAGGAAATAGAATGAGTGAAGTTCCCGAGGCTGTTAAACAGATAATTGCCGATATAAACGATGAAGAGGATGTTAAAAAGAAACTTGATGGAATGACATTTGACGTTGTTAGCGATTTTATTGCTTTTGATGTCAGTGCAGTTGAGCGTGATTACAGACTCTTTGAGGGAAGGACAAATCAGTATATCTTCATAAGTTCAGCTTCTGCCTATAATAAGCCGGCTACATCTTACGTGATAACAGAGGGGACTACCCTTGCGAATCCTTACTGGGAATATTCAAGAAACAAGATAGCATGCGAGGAATTTCTTTTACGTAAGTACCGTGAAAATGGATTTCCTGTAACAATAGTAAGGCCAAGCCATACCTATGATGAGAGGCATATTCCGCTGGGAGTTCATGGCAATAAGGGGTTTTATCAGGTAATAAAGAGGATGCAGGAAGGAAAGCCTGTTATTATTCAGGGCGATGGCTCTTCCTTGTGGGCTCTAACATTTAACAGGGATTTTGCCATAGGCTATACAGGACTTATGGGAAACAGACATGCTATTGGAGAGGCTTTTCAGATAACAGGAGACGAGATCCTTACATGGGATCAGATATATAGGACTATTGCAGATGCTCTTTCTGTAGAACTTAAAGCATACCACGTTTCATCTGAGTTCCTTGCTGATGTGGGTGAAAAGTACGGCTATGATTTTAGAGGACAACTCCTCGGAGACAAGGCAGTATCTGTGGTGTTTGACAATACCAAGCTAAAAAGGATTGTACCTCAGATGACCACTAATATTCCATTTAATGAGGGTGTTCGTAGGGTTCTTGATCATGTGCTTTCGCACTCCGAAAAATATGAAGAAGACCCTGAGTTTGACAAGTTCTGTGACAAGGTGATAGGCGCATTGGAAGATGCAAAGAAAAAAGTTTTAGAGTAAACGGTCTACAAGGCAGCATATAAGAGCTGTTGGAAACGCACTTCATAAGAATTCGGAGAAATACAGGATTAGACTGTAAGAAAGGCATAAATCGGATGTATATTGATTATTTTCGGTTTCCGGGAGTGGACGCAGAAGAGCAATTTGTAAATGACATAAGAAGAACATGCTACAGATCTTTCTACCCTTTTGGAGTGTTCGCCGAAAACATGCTGGAGGCTTTATCTTTTTCGGAAATAACGATTCTGTATGGAAACAACGGTTCCGGAAAAAGTACGGCGCTCAATCTGATTTCGGAAAAAATAAATGCTGAGCGGGATACACTGTTCAATAGAACCAGCTTTTTTGGCGACTATTTGAAAATGTGCTCGTTTGAGATGACTCCAGGCAAAAATCCGGAAGAAATTAGGATTATCACAAGCGACGATGTGTTTGATTTCATGCTTAATCTGCGTGCGCTTAACGAGGGCGTGGACCGCAAGAGAGAGCAGGTCTTTATTGAGTGGATTGAGAATAAGAACTCCACGTTCCAGATGAAATCGCTGGATGATTATGACAAGCTTAAAAAGATATTGGAAGCCCGCTCCAAGACACAGTCTAAATATGTCAGGGATGAAATCGGAAGCAATGTGATTACGCACAGCAATGGGGAAAGTGCTTTACAGTATTTTTCTGAGAAGATCAAAGATAATGGACTATATTTGCTGGATGAGCCGGAAAACTCCTTGTCCCCACAAAGACAGCTTGAGCTTATGGAGTTTATTCAGAACTCGGCACGCTTTTTCGGATGCCAGTTTATCATTGCGACTCATTCGCCGTTTTTACTTGCACTTAAAGGCGCGCGGATCTACGATCTGGATGAAAGCCCGGTTGATATCAAGAAGTGGACAGAGCTTGAAGGAGTAAGGACATACTTTGAGTTTTTTGAGCAACACAGAGGTGAATTCGAATAAACATAGAATAATCATGACTAAGACCTTCATCCCAAAAAAAGGATGGAGGTCTCTACGGCAGTTGCGTTTTTTAATAAATATTTATGAAACTCTATATTCCATCAAAGTTGTATTTTGCCATTTGCCAAATCTGTCCTTGGCGATTCTTTCCCGGTATCCGATCTCGCGGAAACCACATTTTTTATGTAATCTTATGCTTGCCTCGTTTATGGAGATTATTGCTGAATAGATGCTCCAATAACCGGCCTTTTGGCTCTCCGAGATCAGATGATTTACCAAAGCGGTGCCTATCCCTTTGCCGCGATAAGCCGAATCAATATAGATACTCATTTCTACGCAGCCTTTATAAACGCAACGGCTGGATGTCGGGCTGATGGCAATCCATCCAACAACTTTGCCGGACTCTTCGTAAACGTACCTGCATTCTTTGATGTGGCTGTTATTCCAGTCTTCATAGCTGGGACATTCGGTGTTGAAAGTCGCTGTACCGCTTGATAAGCCCTGTTCATATATTTCAGCCACTCTTTTCCAATCTGTTTCACACATTTCCCTGATCACAACAATTTTCCTCCGTTTTTCTGCAAGCTTCATTAAAGATTTGTAGCGCTTCAAGAACCATATCTTTTTTATCTTTAGCAATGTTAGAGAATACCCTTTTGAATTTCTCGTACATGTCCGCTTCTATTTTGTTAAAATGCGATGCTCCGATATCGGTAAGAGTCAAAACAACGCTGCGGCGATCGGATTTAGAAGGCTCTCTGATAACATAATCTTTTTGAACAAGCTCCTCTATGGCTCTGCTTATACCGCTTTTGTCAACGTGGAGCAGGCTGGACAGATCTTTTAAACAAATACCGGGGGCTCGGCCTATTTCAACAACTATATAGCATTGCAAAGTATTAACATTGCACTGGCAACAATCGCTTCTATCCATATTTTCAAGATTACGATAGAGCTGTCGTGTATATTCTCTAAAAAGCTTCACTTGGTCCATTCAGATACAACCTCCTTTAGGTGATAATATTAGACGATATAGTTGCGAATGTCAACAATTTATTATTGCAACTAAATCAAAACTGTCGTGTTCCGGTTTTGGTTCTGATATAGTGATATATACAGACATTAATTTATAGCATGATATCGGAAGATGCGTTGAGAGGAGCAATATGATAAAACCAAATAAATTGCAGCGAGGAGATACCGTAGCTACAATTAGCCCTTCATGGGGATGTGCAGGGACTTCGCGCGTAAAATGGCAATATAGATTGGGCTGTGAGAGACTTAATGAACTGGGACTAAACGTAGTAGCCGCTCCGAATTCAATGAAAGGTACGTCGTATTTGGCTCAAAATCCGCAAGCACGGGCAGAAGATATAAATTGGGCTTTTGAGAATAAGGAAGTAAAGGCTGTTATCAGCAATATTGGTGGAAATGACGCAGAGCGCTTATTTCCCTATTTGTCGAAAAAAGCTATAAAAGATAATCCAAAGATCTTTTGCGGTTATTCGGACGTGATGGCGTTGCACCTTTTTTGTTATAGGCTTGGAATCATGACTTTCTATGGCGATAATCTGCTCACTACGATAGCTGAAAATCCCAAGTGGCATCCTTACAGCAAGCATTGGTTTGAGAAGACTTTTTTTGATCCGTCGAGCATCGGAGAAATATTTTCTGCAGACGAATGGTCATATGATCCTAACAAACACACGGATAAATCTTATAAAAAGACATTTGTTTCAAACGAAGGTGTAAAAAGAATTCAGGGAAAAAGCGCAGTCAGAGGAAAATTATTTGGAGGACATGGGGAACTGATCTCAATTAAAGATGCCGATGGTCAGCCGCTTGTCAGAGAAGAAGACTTTAAGGATTCGATATTCTTTTTCGAAGATATACCGGAGTGCTGCGATGTTGATTACATAAAAAGATTTTTTGATTATCTGGGCAAAAAAGGATACTTGCAGTTGCTGAACGGAATTATTATAGGAAAAATGCCCTCACCAATGAGCTTTGAGCCGTATATGAATGCTATAAAGGAGATAATCTCAGAGAAATATGGCTTACCGGATTTGCCGGTCATGTGCGATATGAATTTCGGACATTCATCGCCTATTTTTATTTTACCTTACGGCGCAGAAGCTGAGTTGGATGTGGAAAACTTGAGCTTTACGATCACGGAAAGTGGAGTTATATAGCGAAGCTGTCACTAAATAAGTTGATTCTATTACTTGTCTAAATTGCCATCTGCGTTGTTGTTGCCAATCGTCGATGCCCGCATCGGCTCAGTCCTCCGCTGCGTAGACTGGCAAAGTATTCTTTGTAAAAAGGTCGAGGCTTTGATGCCGGCATCGATTCAGTATTCCGCCTTGTACATGAATTATTTCACTTCGTAATTGATTAAAAGTCAACTTGTCAATATGCGGAAGAACACAGATCGTAATTGAGCAGGCGATATCATTTATCTGTGTTTAAGTGAGGAATTTCAGTGAAAAAGACCGAAAAACACAGATCAGAAATGAGCAGGTGATATCATTTATCTGTGTTTAAGTGAGGAATTTCAGTGAAAAAGACCGAAAAACACAGATTAGAAATGAGCAGGTGATATTATTTATCTGTGTTTGAATGAAGAATTCAGAGGAAAACAGCGGAAAAACACAGATAAGAACTGTAGAAGTGCATATCGTTATCTGTATTTGGGAAAAAATGCTTGGAATGAGGAATGCAATCTTGAACATGAAGTTCAAGATTGCATCAACCAAGCCAATTAGAATCGACTTCGTCGATGAGGCTTGGTTGACTCCTGTATCATGTTCTCACGAAATCCGCAGTTGGTGCGGATAATACATACAATACGCCGAGGAAGCAGCGCTGAGTGAAGAAAAGTATGCCTTATAACAAGAAAGATAGCTGTATAAGGCATATTGTTCAAAAAATCATCTTGCCAGGACACTATGCCACCGCATCACCTTCGGTTTTCTTCCTTGTAGATAGAATCATATACCGCACAATTTGATTAAAGATGAGCAAGACAGTACACCAACATATCACATCGTGATAATATGATAGACATAGACAGTCAATGATCATAACCAAGGAGGTCATATGGATAGTATTGTTGAAAGACGCAGCATTAGAAAGTACAAAGATACAGACGTATCAAAGGATCAGATCAGGGAGATTGTTGAAGCTGCTGTAAAGGCGCCTTCTGCCAAGAATAGGCAACCTTGGAAATTTATTGCATATTCGGGAGAAACCAAGAATGAATTTTTGAATACCATGGAAGCGGGTTTGAATAAAGTATCGGGAGCGCCGCAGCTTCCGCCAGATTTTAAAAGATTACTTTCTGATGCGTACAACACATTAAAGATAATGCGTCAGGCTCCGGCATTGATAGCTGTTGTGAATACCAACGGAAGATCACCGTTTGAAAATATAACAACAGATAGAAGGATTACGGAAATCTGCGACACACTTTCCATAGGGGCTGCAGTAGAGAACATGATATTAAAGGCAACAGAAATTGGCCTTGGCACTTTGTGGATTGCAAACACATTTTACGCATACGAGGAACTGTCAGATTTCATCGGTGAAGATGGACAGCTTGCATGTGCGGTTGCACTTGGATATGCGGATGAGGCGCCGGATCCCAGACCAAGAAAGCCTTTTGAAGATATTTTGAAATTTCGCGACTAGTGTCTTGCCAAGACGACTTTTGATCACAATAGGAGATTTTTTATGAAATCAATTCTTATAAAAGATACTACAAGAGAAGAGAGAGAACAGATAATCCGTTCATCGCTTGATTGTGGGGGCGGTTGTGAGAATTGTTCCTCCTGCTGGCTTGGAGGCGGTAATCCGATGGATATATATCAGGATTATATAGACGGAAAGCGCGAGATCAGAGAGATAAATCAATCATATATGGAAGAATACCGCCAGGACAGGCAGATAAAGGGGTAATTATGAATACAGCACCTTCTGTTCAAGAATCGACGATTGAAGAACGTCGGGATTATATAAAGAAAAGATATCCATGCATTTCAGATTGTGATATGTGCGGACTGTGTAAGGTATTTCACGGAAAAGATCCGGAACTTGCTTACAAAGATTACATTCAGGGAGAACGCTCATTTGATGACGTCTCCGCCGATTACAGATAAGTGCCGATATAAACGCCGGCCTAAGCGCCGACATAAGCGACGGCACAAATGACTACAACATAAAGGAAAGGTTGCAACAGCATGAAACTGCTTGTTATTGATGCGCAAAAAGGAATTACGGATGAGAGACTTTTTGAATATGAGTCTTTTATCAAGAATACAGCGAATCTTATAGAAACGGCTCGTAAAAATGGCGTTGAGGTAATCTACGTAGTGCATGATGACGGTCCGGGATCGGGATTTACGAAAGGGTGCGAGGACTTTGAGATCGCTGATCAAATTGCGCCTGTGGAAAATGAGAAGATATATACCAAAACCATAAATAGCAGCTTTGGAAACAGTGAATTTGCGGAGTATCTTAAGCAGACAGGTGAAAAAGAGCTGATGATAACGGGGCTTCAGACAAATTTTTGCATTGATGCGACAATAAAATCCGCTTTTGAAAGAGGCTACAAAGTCATTGTACCTGCAGGTACAAATTCAACTTTTGACAACGATTATATGGACGCGGAGACTACTTACAGATACTACAACGAGATGATGTGGCCAAAAAGATTTGCGGAATGTGTATCTATAGAAAAGGCAGCAGAGATGCTGGAAAAGCACAGTGGGTGAAGCAACATGCAGTTAAAGAAAAAATATAAAAAGACACTACTTGCCTGTTACTTGAGTTTTATTACACAGGCCATATGTGCAAACTTTCTTCCGCTGCTATTTTTGACATTTCATAAAGACTACGGCATTTCTTTCGGAAATCTGGCCTTTATATCGACAACCTTCTTTTTGACTCAGGTTATAGTAGATTTTTCCTGCGCCAAAATTGTGGATAAAGTAGGTTACCGCCCGTGCATTATTGCTTCGGAGATAACCTGCGGAGTCGGACTTGCAGGACTTTCGGTGATTCCTGATATATTACCTTCTCCGTTTATCGGAATTATTATCTGCGTTATTATATATGCCATAGGAAGCGGACTTATAGAAGTATTGGCAAGCCCAATCATAGAAGCGTGTCCGTTTGAGAATAAGGACTCTGTGATGAGCCTTCTTCATTCGTTCTATTGCTGGGGCTCCTTGGCTGTAATATTGTTTTCTACGTTGTTTTTTACACTGTTTGGACTTGGTAACTGGAAAATTCTTGCACTTATCTGGGCAATCATACCGCTATATAATATCTACAATTTTGCGACCTGTCCCATAGAAAACCTTCTCGATGAAGGAGAGGGAATGACAATTGCGCAGCTCTTAAGGTCAAAAATTTTTTGGATATTTATTATATTGATGGTATGCGCAGGATCTTCGGAGCTGGCTATGGCTCAGTGGGCTTCCGCTTTTGCGGAGTCGGCGCTTCATGTATCAAAGACAGTGGGCGACCTCGCAGGACCGTGCGGATTTGCGGTATTTATGGGAATCAGCAGAACTTTGTATGGCAAATTTGGAATGAAAGTCGATCTGTCCGTATTCATGATCTTTTCGGGAATACTTTGCCTTATCTGCTATCTGATTGCAGGACTATCCGATATCCCGGCGCTGGGACTGATCGGTTGTGCTATCTGCGGCTTTTCGGTCGGCATTATGTGGCCCGGCTCTATCAGCATATCTTCCCAAAAAATTCCAAAAGGCGGTACCGCAATGTTTGCGCTTCTTGCTTTTGCGGGAGATTTAGGCGGCTCCGTGGGACCTGTCATAGTAGGCAATGTATCCCAGATGATGGGAGATAATCTAAAGGCCGGAGTCCTTGCCGGAATAGGATTTCCAATCGGCTTAGTTCTGTGCGTGCTGTCGTTGAGGAGTATATCAGATTGATTACTTAAACTTTCCTTTTATTCATGCTTCGAAAAGAACTTTGCAAGTGCTTCCTCAAACAGCAGCGCCTCATTGCTGAGAATGTTATTCTTGTTGTGGATAATGAACAGTTTCTTGGAGAGCCAGTCCTCGTCAAAAGGAATGACTTTAAGCTTGTCTGAGCGGATTTTGCGGGCAAGATACATGAGACTGATACCCACGATCTTAGAATCCTCAGCCATCTGATGGATGAGATGAACATCGGAAGTTTCAAGAATAATACTTGGTGCGTTTTTTGAACCGAGAAAAGTATAAATCTGATTGATGCTTGTAAAGGACGAAGAGTCCTTGATCACAAGCGATTCGTTTTCTATTTTTGAAAAAGGGACGGAGTCATATTTGGCCAAATGGTGATCTTTATTTACCACAAGGCAAAAAGACTCCGTACACAAGTGGGTATAAGAAATTTTGTGAGGGTTGAACGGGCCGGGAAGTATGGCCAGTTCAACTTCGTTATTTTCAATTTTTTTAAGAGCATAATCATCGGGATACTCTTTTATATTTATCCTGATGTTTGGAAAATCCTCATTGAACTTTTGGAAAAAAGATGCGGAAATTAGCTGAGGAACATCGTAAGAACAGTATATTGTCACGGTTTTTACAGTAGATTTTTCCTGAAAAAGTCTGTTTGTTATAACATCATATTCATCGATTATATATTTAGCGTGGATCGCAAGGCGCGCGGCTTCCGCCGTGGGCATGATCCTGTTGCTCTTATGCTTGAATAATTGTACTCCCAGCTCTTTTTCGAGAGTGGAGATGGTCTTGCTCAGTCCCTGAGGAGTGACAAAAAGATTGTTCGCAGCCTTGGTGATGCTGTTCTGCGAGTATACTTCCAAAAAATATTGTAACTGGCGCTGATTCATTGTATTCCCCCTGCGGTGCACTGCGTTACACAATGTACCAATACATAAAAATAAAACAAAAAAGGCGCGCGTTTAATAAAAACGTGCGCCTTTGCAAATTTGATTTATATGATATATCAAGCGGCTCCAAAAGTCAAAATATTAACTCTACCTAAACAATTTGGTTTAACTGCTAAATCCTTTTTCTGTTTTTCAAGAGCGATTTAAAATGTTATAACATACGAAAAGCAACACATACCGCAGCAAGAACAAGGGCGTTCACACAAAAAAAGTGTGAGCGCCCTTTTGGCATATAGCCTGTTTGAGCTTGTTTACCACAAATTACAAATTTACGAAAGGCAGGGCAAGGATATGAAAATGGAAAGAACAAATTATAGCTCGGGAGCTCCGCTTGAGGAGAAGGTTGGATACTCCAGAATGGTAAAGATCGGACCGTATATAAAGATTGGCGGAACCACATCTGTTCAGCCCGACGGATCCGTTTACGGAGAAGACGCTTACGAGCAGACCAAATACGTACTCGAAAAACAGATCAAACTGTTGGAGCAGGCAAATGCCTCTGCCAAAGATGTATTTTCAGTTTTCATCTATACGACGGATATATCGCAGGGGGCGCGGATATGTGAAGCTTATTCGGAATTTTTCCACGATATAAAACCGCTAAACACAATGGTTGAGATTTCAAGACTTAACAGACCTACACAGTTTGTAGAGATAGAACTTGAAGCAATGCTTTCAGAATAGGAGGAACAGGAAATGTCTAGAATATCGGAACATCCTATTTTAGGAAAAAAAGAAGAAGGCAGAGAAGTCGAATTTACCTTTGACGGTCAGAAGATGAAAGGCTTTGAGAATGAGCCTATCGCGATAGCACTAAAGGCAAACGGAGTGATGATCCACAGATATACAAAGAAAGAACACAAACCGAGAGGTCTCTTTTGTGCAATAGGAAGATGTACCGACTGCGTAATGGTAGTGGACGGGAAGCCAAATATCAGAACCTGCGTAACACCTCTTAAAGAAGGAATGGTAGTCAACACGCAGGACGGAGTCAAAGCAGTAGGCATGTAGGAGGTAACGTTCTATGAAAAGATACGAGGTAATAATCGTCGGTGCCGGCCCGGCAGGACTTTCGGCAGCTATTGAGGCAGCCAGGAAAGGACTTAAGGTAGTCGTATTCGATGAGAATGATAAACCGGGCGGACAGCTCTTTAAGCAGATTCATAAGTTTTTCGGATCTAAAGAGCATCACGCCAAGATAAGAGGATATAAGATCGGTGAAGAACTCTTGAAAGAAGCAGGTGAGCTCGGAGTAGAAGTTGTTCTTAACGCAACGGTCGTAGGCTTATATCCTGACAAAGAAGTAAATGTAAGGATCAACGATGAGATACATCACTTTAAGGGCGACACGGTGATAATCGCAACCGGAGCATCCGAGAACATGGTTACTTTCCCCGGATGGACATTACCCGGAGTTATCGGAGCCGGAGCAGCGCAGACAATGATGAACCTGCACGGCATACAGCCCGGAAAAAAGATCCTGATGCTCGGTTCCGGAAATGTAGGACTTGTAGTTTCATTCCAGCTCTTGCAGGCAGGATGCGAAGTGGTAGCAATTGTTGATGCGGCTCCGAGAATCGGAGGATACGGAGTTCACGCATCAAAGGTTTCAAGGACGGGAGTTCCTTTCTACCTCTCACACACGATCAAGCAGGTTCACGGAGAAGATTGTGTTACAGGCGTAACCATTACAGAGGTCGACGATCATTTTGCACCGATACCGGATACCGAGAAGTTCTTCGAAGTTGATACAGTCTGTATGGCGGTTGGCTTATCGCCCATGTCACAGCTTCTTAAGATGGCAGGTTGTGTTATGGAAGATAATCCAAAGCGCGGAGGCCAGGTGCCTATCGTTGATGAATATGGTGAGACATCCGTTTCCGGCATATTTGCGGCAGGTGACGTATCCGGAATCGAGGAAGCTTCATCAGCCATGATCGAAGGAAAAATGGCAGGCGTGTGCGTTGCTGAGTACCTCGGATATATCGATGAGGAAGAAAAAGACAGTCTCCTTAAAGTATTCGATGCGGACCTAAACAGCCTGAGACAGGGAATGTTTGCTCCAAAGAACAGAGGAAAACTCATAGAGAGCACCGAAGAAGGAATCGAGATATCCAAGAACCTTCTTAAAAAAGGATATGTAAAAGACGATGAGATCGAGAGATTCCCCGGTGTAGTTCATAAGTCGGGAGTTCATCCTGTGATCGAATGTACACAGAATATCCCATGCAACCCGTGTCAGGATGCATGCAAAAAAGGCTGTATCTCAACAGGAAAGAATATCACATACCTTCCTTTTGTTAAGGACGGAAGCGAATGTATCAACTGCGGAATGTGCGTAGCAAGCTGCTCGGGACAGGCAATATTCCTGGTAAACGAAGATTGCGGCGACGGAAGCGCAACCGTAACTCTTCCATATGAATTCTTCCCGCTTCCCGAAGTCGGAACGGTCGGATTCGGACTTTCAAGAAAAGGCGAGAAGCTCTGCGAAGCAGAAGTTGTTTCCGTAAAGAGCGTCGGAGCATTCGATCATACAAACCTTCTTACCATGAAGGTTCCGAAGGAATATGCGATGAAAGCAAGGTTTTTCAAATGTAGTTAAAGAAGTGAAAAGGAGCGATCGTTATGAATACTGTAGTTGACAGATCAATAGATATAGGTGAATTCATCGCACAGCCGGATGACGACATGCTTATCTGCAGATGTGAGGAAATTACAAAAGGTGAGATCAGAAAAGCCGTACATGACGGGATGTGGACGCTCACGGAAATAAGAAGATATTTGCGAACGGGAATGGGACTTTGCCAGGGACAGACCTGCTCAAGACTTGTAAAAGGTATTGTTGCGAGAGAACTTGGTGTATCTCCTGCAGAGCTTGAGCCTGCAACTGCAAGATCTCCGATGCGTCCTACAGAAATGAGAATATTTGGCACAGAGGAGGTATAGGCTATGGTAATGGAAAATAAAGCGGATGTAGTAATTGTCGGTGCCGGAATCATCGGTTGTGCCATTAGTTATTATCTGAGTAAACGTGGAAAAAGCGTAATTGTTCTGGAGGGAAGCGATAATATCGGAAACGGTGGCTCATCCAGAAACGGCGGTGGTGTAAGACAGTCGGGAAGAGACCCAAGGGAACTTCCGCTTGCGATGTACGGAATAAAAGAGCTGTGGCCGACACTTTCGGAAGAGCTCGGAGTTAACTGTGAATATCACAAAGAAGGAAATCTTCGTCTCGGCAAGACACCCGAGCACCTCAAAATCTTGCAGGGACTTACAGATAGAGCGGTAGCTTGCGGACTTGATGTCAGAATGATTGATTCTGATGAGGTAAAAGAGATCAATCCTTACCTTTCTGATGAAGTTATAGGAGCAAGCTGGTGTCCTACAGACGGACATGCAAACCCGATGGTAACAACACTTGCTTTTTACAAAAAGGCAAGAGAGATGGGCGTTAGATTTATCACAGGTGAAAAGGTAGAGAGGCTCAGAAAAGTAAAAGGACGCCTTCGCAAAGTTTATACAAAAGAGAATGAATATGAAGGAGAGTTCGTAGTTGTAGCTGCAGGTTACGAATCAAGAGAAATTCTCGGAACGATAGGAGTTGACGTTCCGATGCACAAGGAACTGTGTGAGTGCCTTGTGACCGAGGCTGAACCTCATATGTTCAATCAGATGCTCGGTACTGCAGAGGCAGATTTCTACGGACATCAGGCAGATCACGGATCATTCGTATTTGGCGGAATGTCGGGACTTGAGCTTAACAACAAAGACTGCGGACCTGTAAATTCACCGAGTAATGCGGCGATAACGGCGCCGTGCATATGCAGAGGAATCATGAAATACTTCCCTGCACTTGAGGATGCCAAGATCGTAAGAACCTGGGCAGGATACCTTGATATCTGTCAGGACGGCGTACCGGTACTTGGATTTGTCGATGAAGTTCCGGGGCTCGTTGTAGCATGTGCCTTTTCGGGACATGGATTTGGAATAGCACCGGCTGTCGGAGAGCAGCTGGCAATGCTTATAGATGAAGGAAAGACGGCAGTGGATATATCGGGACTACGATACGGTAGATTCAAAGCCAAAATATAAGTAGTAAAAAGGAGGCACATATTATGAAAGTTGCGATCGAAGAATTATCAAAAGTTGAGATTATCACAAAAGAAGCCAAGGTTGCAGAGCTTACAAAGAACTTCGGTAAGTTCGGTATTACCGGAATGACTATTTACGAAGCCAAAGGATGCGGTGTCCAGCTTGGAACACAGGAATATGAAGCAGAAAAAAATACAACACCTCAACTTTTGTCCAAGCAGGTTGTGATGGTTGTGCTCCCTTCAAGAGAAGTTGACGGCTTTTTGGATTTTGTGGAGAAATCACTTTACACAGGTCACATAGGTGACGGAAAGATTTTTGTTACTCCGGTTACGAATGCGGTAAGGGTAAGGACCGGTGAAGAAGGAATGGATGCACTTAAAGAGGGTGCACTGGATTGAGAAAGGAGGCTTGTTGCCTATGAATGATAAAAAGATTGGTTTGGGTAGTGTCATAGCAACGGGAGTAGGACTCGTGGTGGCATCAAGTTGTCTTTTAACCCTTGGCATTGGTGCAGGCAGCATAGGAACTCCTTTCATAATAACTATGATAATCGCGTGTTGCGTAAACATATTTACTTTGTTGTCAATTGCCGAATTAAACTCGATGATGCCCGACTTAACGGGCGGACTTGCACAGTTTTCGCTGGCATGTGTCGGACCTTTTATCACCATCATCTGTATGGTGGGCGGATATCTTCTCTGCAACTCGCTTGCGGGATCCGTTGAAGGAGCTGTTTTCGGAAATACTTTTGCGGAGATGTTCGCGGGACTGGGACTTCCGGCATGGGTGTTCTCGCTGGTGCTTATAGCTTTTTTGGCAATTACGAATCTAAACGGCGTTGATGTTTTTATCAAGGTTCAGGATTTTGTGGCCTATGCACTTATCTTTTCACTGGCTGCAATGGGTGTTCTCGGAGCTCTTGGAATCGGAACAGGAGAGGTTATCGAACAGCCCGCAGCCCTTGCAACAGATTTTAAGAGTGTCACCGGATTGTGCGGACTAGCGTTCTTCCTCTTTGTAGGAGGCGAATACGTAATCCCTCTCAACAAGAGTTGTAAGAATGCAAAAAGAGATATCCCCCTCGGAATGGTGCTCAGTATGCTGATCATTTTGGCGATGCAGACATTTTTGACACTCGGATTTAAGAATTACACCGCATGGGAAGATATGACGGGAAGCACGACACCGCAGATGCTGTACGGAATGGCTCTTTTGGGACCGATGGGAAGATACTGGATGCTGATCATCACGCTTTTGGCAGCAGTTAGTTCCGTAAATACGATAATGGGCTCACTTGCATATATTCTTATGGGAATGTCCAAGATTGGTCTTCTTCCCGAGTTTTTTCAAAAGAAAAATTCAAAGGGCGCTCCTTATGTAGGAATCCTTTTGGAGGCTGCGATATTCCTGGTACTTAATATAACCGGCCTATCATCGACCGATTCCATCTCATATATGATCTCGGTTTTGGCGGTGCTTTGGCTTATAAGCTACATTGTTTCAAATATAAACGTAATTCTTTTGAGAAAAAGACTCCCCGCGGCGCCCAGAAACTTTAAGACGCCCTGCGGATATCTCGTTCCGATCCTTGGAATTGCAGGATCTGCATATATGATCTACAACATTGACCCTTCGTGGGATGTAAAGCTCTCACTTTACAGAGTTGTGCTGATAACCATGGCGGCACTTGCGGTTTATTCATTCACATGGGTCAAATTCAAGATAAACAGACCGCTCTTTAAGCCATATCCGGTAAAGGAAGTAATGGCGATGGAGAACGAATTGTACTTTAGATTTCATAGCCGTAAAGGACTTGATGAAATAGATAAAAAGGCAAATAGGAGGAAAGCAGTATGAGTGATACAAAATTAGATCTTTTATATTTAAGTGAGCCTGACATGATCAAGGCAGGTGTTAATGATGTGGTAAGTTGTACATCATGTATGGAGGAACTTCTGATAACTCTCGACAAAGGAGATTATCTGATGGGTGGAGAAAACGGAAACTCTCACGGAACAATGATTACTTTCCCTGACAATCCTATTTTCCCCAACATGCCAAAGAGCGGCCCCGACAGAAGATTCATGGCGATGCCGGCTTATGTAGGCGGTGAGACGGCCATGGCAGGAATGAAATGGTACGGTTCAAACGTTGAAAACAGAGAAAAAGGACTTCCCAGATCAATCCTTATGGTAATGCTAAATGACAAGGATACAGGTGCTCCGTTGTCACTCATGTCAGCGAACCTCCTGTCAGCCTATCGTACATCCGGTATTCCCGGAGCAGGTGTAAAAAATCTTGCTGTAAAGGATGCCAAAGTACTTGGAATTGTAGGTCCCGGCGTTATCAACATCACAGCTATCGAGACATTTGCAGCTTTGAGACCTACACTTGATACACTCAAGATCAAAGGCCGAGGCAAAGCTTCAATCGACAGATGTATTGCTTTTGTAAAAGAGCATCTTCCTCAGTTTACGACCATCAAAGTAGTCGACACGCTTGAGGAATGCGTAAGAGATTCGGATATTCTTAGTTTTGCAACTTCGACATCAATGGGTATGGATAGAAGTCAGTATCCTTTTGTAGAGGAAGAATGGATCAAGCCCGGCGCACTGTTCTGCGTTCCCGGTTCCTGCGACTTCTCGGATGATTACATCTGTAGCGGCAAAGCAAAACTTGTATGTGACAACATCAAGCTCTACGAAGCTTGGGCAGAGGAGTATCCATATCCTACATACAACCAGATCTACATTCCCGGTTGCTTGTGGCTTGACCTTGTTCACGATGGCAAGCTCTCCAAAGACAAGATCATAAACCTTGGAGCAATCCTTGCAGGAAAGGAAGAAGGAAGAAAATCGGACGATGAGGTTATTATCTATTCTGTAGGCGGAATGCCTGTAGAGGACGTTGCCTGGGGTAAAAAATGCTACGAAAAGGCTTTGGAACTTGGCATCGGAACAAAACTCAACTTGTGGGAACAACCTTATCTCTTCTAAAAAAGAAATTTACTACGGTGTATATAGGGGCTGTCGCTTTAGATGAATCATCCTAAGTAATCATCTAAAACGATAGCCCCTTATCATATAATCCATCCGCGTTGAGTGCACCACAACCATTACGTCATTGGATTTGCAGGCCTGCATGGTATCATGTTCATAGAACGTTCCGAAAATCAGTTGGCAGCTTCTAACAAAACAAAAACGCGGAGGAACAAATCATGATGTATTTACCTGCAAACTTGAAGAAATACAGACTACAAAAAGAACTGACGCAGGAAGACGTGGCAGATTATCTTGGAATTACAGCGCAGAGCGTATCAAAGTGGGAGCGTGGAGAGTCTTATCCTGATATAACGCTTCTTCCGGCGCTTGCAAATATATTCGAAACAAGTGTGGATCTCCTTCTCGGAATGGATACAATACGGGCAGAAGAGACTCGTCTTAATATTCATAAGAAAGCGATTGCATATCAGCGAAGCGGAGACCTTGATCTGGCGGAAAAAACCTATCGGGAAGCCTTACTTATCTATCCCAATAAGCCGGGAATGATCTTAGGACTTGCCGGTACACTTGCATTAAAAGGAAAAAACGAAGAGGCGATAGAGCTGATGGAAAGAGGCTTGCCAATCTCAAATAATGAAAGACAAAAGGCAACAATGAGAGCGGCACTGTGCTTTCTATATCTCAAAGCCGGAAGGGAAGATACGGCAAACAGACTGGCTTCCGAGTTGCCTCATATCAGAGAAAGCAGAGAAGTTATCTGGCCACTTATACAGAAAGGGCTTGATGAGACAGAGATAGAAGAGAATATCAAATCTATTATCTTGGGCGATGGTGAGGGGATTTGGTAAAAAAGTCGAAGAAGGCATTTTTGTGGATATATGAAAAAGATGGCTACATCAATATAAATCTTAAGGTTGATGCTGAGTGGAGAGACCTTTGGAGAAAAACATATAAAGCGGTACTTCCTGCATATCATCAGAATAAAGAGCATTGGAATACGGTTATTCTGGATGGCTCGATTCCTGATGATGTCATAAAAATCCCGATCCAAGTACGATACCTTGTCACCGCGTTGTTAATTCCAAGGGTGAACTTGCCGGAGAGTATGCCTTCGGTGGAGCCTGGAAACAGGCACAGATACTGGAGAGCGAAGGCGTCGAAGTTATCGAAGGAAAGGTGAATCTGGAGAAATACAGAATTAAATTATGATGTGTTTGAGATTTGATATTTGCACTTTTGAATTTTTACAAAGTGCAATTTTTGCACCATACTTGACAAGAGGGTGCAAATATTGCACTATTAATGTGTGTGAGGTGCAATTATGAATACTATAAAAGAGATACGAATTGAAAAAAAGCTTACTCAGCAACAAGTTGCTGATTTTGTTGGGATTTCGTTGCGTTCTTATAAGTCGTATGAGAATGATGAAGAAAAAGTTGGTTCGATAAAATACAATTACATCGTAGATAAACTTCAAAGTATAAATTTAATAGATGAAGAGCATGGAATATTAGGCATTGAAGATATAAAAGAAAAATGTAAGCAAGTTCTGGATGAGTATTCGGTTCACTATTGTGTTCTCTTTGGCTCTTATGCCAAGGGGAAAGCTGTAGAATCAAGCGATGTAGATTTGTTGATATCTTCAGATGTAAAAGGACTTAAGTTTTATGGCATGGTAGAGAAGTTAAGGGCTGCACTTCATAAGAAAGTGGATGTTCTTAATGTTGAACAGCTTAAAGATAATCTGGAATTGACTAAAGAGATACTTAAGGATGGAATTAGAATATATGGATAATACAAAAAATGATCACTATTACTTGGGGAAGATAAAGACCGATTTGGCATTTATAGTGGCACATATGAAGAATGTTGATTTGCAGGAATTAAATGGAAACGAAGTTCTTTTAGACTCTATGTTATTTAGGATGATTCAAATTTCAGAGAATGCAAAAAAGCTATCTTCTGAATATAAAGATTCGAAAAACAAACTTCCATGGGATGAGATGTCAGGTCTCAGAAATCGTATTGTTCATGACTATGGTAATGTCGATCTTGCTATAGTATATGAAACTCTTAAATATGATATTCCGGAACTGCTAGAGCAATTAAATTGAAATAAAGTAGGGAAAACAATGAATGTGAAAATCAATTCGCTTTATATCTGTGTAAAAGATATGGAAAGAGCAATTAGTTTTTATGAAAAACTTTTGGAACAGGAAGTAACAGAACGGGACAGTCTATATAGCGTGTTTTCGATACATGGATTTAGAGTTGGGCTCTTTGCTTATGAAAAAGCAGGTGAAAAGCACGTGTTTGGAAGTAATTGTTTGCCGAGTTTTAGCTTTGAGCGAAAAGAGGAGCTTGAACAGAAGATAGCGAACAAAGAAATATGCTTCCCGATGACAAAGATCAAGAAAAACTGGGTTGTTGAAATAGTTGATTCTGAAGGAAACCATATTGAATTGACGGCTCCTGACACTATAAACTGAAGGATGCCATTACATGCTGGCAAAGTGAAGGTAGATTAGATGTATATTGATTCGTTTCAGTTTCCCGAAGTGGGTGCTGAAGAACAATTTGTAAACTAGATAAGAAGAACATGCTATAACTCCTTTTATCCTTTTGGAGTGTTTGCGGAGAATCTGCTGGAGTCTTTATCTTTTGCGGAAATAACTATTCTGTATTTGATTCAGGAGAGGTTTCCTACACTTTGCACCATAGCGTAAAATGTAAAAAGAGCTTGTTGTTCATGACAATGGAAAATACTGATGAATCCTGACAATTGCGGCAATGTTAATCTGCGTTGCTTGAGGTGACGGGCATATTTATGTATGGTTTACACAAAATAGAAGACAGGGAGGGTATAAATATGTTCAGCGAGAATCTAAAGACACTAAGGAAAGAAAAAGGATATACACAAGAGGAACTTGCAATAAAACTTAACGTTGTAAGGCAGACAGTCAGTAAATGGGAAAAAGGTTTGTCAGTTCCGGATGCGGATATTCTTTCTGTGCTTGCAGATGAACTTGACGTCAATGTAAGTTCGTTACTTGGTGAAAACATCCCCGATGAAAATGCCAAGAATGCAATTGCTGAGCAACTTGCAAAGATCAGTGAGCAATTGGCAATAAAAAACAGACGCAGTAAGAAAATCTGGAAAACAATCGGAATTACCCTACTGGTGATCGTAGGACTATACTTTCTAATAGCAATCGTTTCTATCTTCGCATTCACAAATGTAAGTAAAACCAGTACAGGCCGTGTGGAAACGGTAGAGATAGATGTGGAGGAAAGCGATTAATCTGAAACTTCACGTACTACGGCAGAGCCGGACTATTCATTGTCTCCGCAGAGACAAATTGAATTGCTGTAGTTCATTCAGAATTCGGTGAGCATTCATCTTACCTTTCGGTTTAAGCCGGTTGTCGAAAAAAGAGCCGCTAATATCTCAATAACCTTGATACCGATTATGCGCGCATCCGCTCAAAAGAATACTATGAAACTGTCATCGACAATAACGCTCAGGATGAGTCGATAATTGAGTATGGGATCCGCACTTTGGACGACGATAAACTTATAGGTTTTATAATGCTTCACTCAATCGAGTGGAATTGGGTAAAAAGACAATAATGTATATATTTTATACTGGCAAAATTAATCATAGTTTTGTAGAAATATG
>JAEEGH010009441.1_pt1 | contig 22766 bp, 10 predicted proteins | sample 9134181 | NCBI WGS metagenome assembly JAEEGH01 (sample SAMN16246544, study PRJNA631951) | gut metagenome | biome: gut microbiome; feature: rumen; material: DP-attached | host: Bos | place: Iran: Karaj | collected 2018-10
ACGAGGTACGCGAGTCGGACATCCTGCTGCATGTGGTTGACATCTCGCATCCCGACTTCGAGGCACAGATGGAGGTGGTGAACCAGACTTTGGCCGAACTGGGCTGTGCCGACAAGAAGACCATCGTGGTTTTCAACAAGACCGACGCCTACACTTGGGAGGAGAAAGACCCCGACGATTTGACACCACCTACCAAGCGCAATGTCTCCTACGAGGATCTGAAAAAGACTTGGATGGCCAAGATGAACGAGAACTGCATCTTCATCTCCGCCAAGAACCGCGACAACTACCAGGAATTCCGTGATTTGCTCTACAAGGAAATCCGAGACATGCACGCGATTCGCTACCCATACGACAATTTCCTCTATTAACCCAACTCTCACAACCCTAAACTCTAAACTATAGATGTATCTCATCGATACCCATACCCACGTCTACGATCATCAGTTCAGTCTCGACCGAAACGAGGCCGTTCAACGTGCTTTGGATGCAGGCGTGAAGATGATGCTCCTGCCCAATGTGGATGCATCGACAATCGCACCGATGCTTGAATTGCATGAGCAATATCCCGACTGTACCCGTGTGATGATGGGCCTGCAACCCGAAGAAGTCAAGGAGGACTACAAAGAGGTGCTTTCCATGATGGAGAAGGAGTTGGGCGAAGCTCGTCCCGCGTCCCGCGTCTCGCAGTCCCGCGTCCAGTACGTCGGGGTGGGGGAGGTAGGCCTGGATTTCTATTGGGATGCGACCTACGAGAAGCAACAGTTAGATGCGTTTGAAACACAACTGGACTGGGCGAAGCAACTCCGTTTGCCGCTCTCCATCCACTGCCGCAATGCCTTTGACAAGATAGTGAAGATTCTTGAAAAGAAACAAGACGGAGGTTTGCATGGCATTATGCACTGCTTTACTGGCACAGAGGAAGAGGCCAAAGCCTATTTGGAATTAGGTTTCCATCTCGGTTTGGGTGGCGTGACCACTTATAAGAATTGTGGCGTGAAGGATTATCTTCCTGGTTTGCCTATCAATCGTATTGTTTTGGAAACCGATGCACCTTATCTGGCACCAGTGCCTTGCCGTGGCAAGCGTAATGAACCTTCATTTCTTGTTCATACAGCAAAATGCATTGCAGAAATACTTCAAATGCCTTTGGAAGACTTTGCTGCTGCCACAACTGCAAATGTGAAAGACTTGTTCCAGTTTTGAGATTCCCTTCGGGAATGGAATGCTGTGTGTCGTTTTATAGCGGCGGCTTCTAACGTTAACCGTTCGTAGGCTTTACCCGCCGCCGCTGGTAACTAAGTGAAAGGTTCTCCATTCCCCGAAGGGGAATCCCCAAAAAAAGTCGCCGACGCGAAAGCGTCGGCGACCCGCCATTATGAAGATAAAAAACAACTGTTTCCGTTTTTAGTTTACCCGCACTTGGAATACCCGCAGTTGCGGCAGTGCTTGCACCCGTCTTCGAAGACGAGTTTCTCGCCGCAGTTGGGGCATTTTTCCTTCTCATCGACCAACCCGTCGGGAACGTATTTCTTCAGCGCTCGGGCGATGCCGTTCTTCCAAGTGTTGATGCTCTCTTCCTCCACGTTGAGGTTTTGCACCAACTCAATCACGTATTGTATGGGCATGCCGTGACGCAAGATGCCAGAGATGAGTTTGGCATAGTTCCAGTATTCCTTGTCGAATGAACGCGACAGGCCTTGCATCAACACTTCGTAGCCGTCCTTGTCGTTGTATCGGAAATCGTAACGGGTGGTCTCGCCTTTAATTTTCTCCTTGATGATTACACCTTTTTCAACATAGGGTGGGAGGAAGAAGTCCTCTGCCTTGCCCAAGAAGATTTCGTAGGGTTTGCCGTGCAGTTTGCCGACGAAGGCAATCCACTTTTCGTAATTGTTTTGGAACCGCACGATGTCGCATTCCAGTTCCTTCGGGCGGGGCGGCGCTGCTGTCTCCCGGATGTCGTCGGGACGGGCGCCGCTTTCGGCTTTCGGGGCCTCTTTCTTCTTCTCGTCTTTGGCCACTAGTACGCCGTCGCGCGAACCGTCGCGGTAAATGGTCATGCCTTTGCATCCGCTTTCCCAGGCAGTCATGTAGATTTGGCTGACCAGCTCTTCCGTGGTCTCCTTGGGAATGTTGACCGTCACGCTGATGGAGTGGTCGACCCATTTCTGCATCGAGCCTTGCATCTTCACCTTGTTCACCCAGTCGATGTCGTTGGCCGTGGCCTTGTAGTAAGGTGATTGTGCGATGATGGCGTTCAGTTTCTCGTCGTCGTAGTGCAGCACTTCGTCCACGTTGTAGCCGTTCACCTCAAGCCAGGTGACAAACTTGGGATGGAGCACATTGTATTCCTCGAACGAGTTGCCCGTCACGTCGGTGAAGGTGACATGGACGTCCTTGTCGTTAGGGTTCACCTTGCGGCGGCGCTTGTAGCTGACCATGAAGACGGGTTCGATGCCAGAGGTGGTCTGGGTGCAGATGCTGACGGTGCCTGTAGGCGCGATGGTCAGCATGGCGACGTTGCGGCGCCCCACACGCGTCATCTTTTGGTAGAGGGTCTCGTCCAAGGCGCGCAAGCGCTTGATGAAGGGGTTGTTCTCCTCGCGTTTGGCATCGTACATAGGGAATTTGCCGCGTTCTTCGGCCAGATTGATGGAAGAGCTGTAAGCGTTGTAGGCCAAGAGTTTCTGTATCTCTGTTGAGAAGGCGATGGCCTCGTCGGAGGCGTAGCGTTTGCCTAAGGCGGCCAGCATGTCGCCTTCAGCGGTGATGCCGATGCCCGTGCGTCGGCCTAGCAGGCATTTTTCTTTGATGTTTTTCCAGAGGTTGACCTCGGTGCGCTTGATTTCGTCGTCTTCGGGGTCGGCGGCGATCTTGGCCAGGATGGCGTCCACCTTCTCAATCTCAAGGTCGATGATGTCGTCCATCATGCGTTGGGCGATAGCCACGTGTTTTGAGAACAGTTGGTGGTTGAAGCGGGCCTCAGGGGTGAAGGGGTGGTCGACATAACTATAGAGGTTGATGGCCAAGAGGCGGCAACTGTCGTAGGCGCAGAGCGGAATCTCGCCGCAGGGGTTGGTGCTCAAGGTCTTGAAACCTAGGTCGGCATAGCAGTCGGGGATGGACTCGCGGATGATGGTGTCCCAGAACATCACACCGGGCTCGGCCGATTGCCACGCGTTGTGGATGATCTTGTTCCACAAGGCGCGGGCGTCGACTTCCTTGGTGTATTTCGGGTTGGGCGAGTCGATGGGGTATTGTTGGACGAAGGGTCTGCCTTCTTTGACGCATTGCATGAATTCGTCGGTGATGCGCACCGACACATTGGCGTTGGTGATGCGGCCTTGGGCCATCTTGGCGTCGATGAAGGCCTCCGAGTCGGGATGCTTGATGCTGATGGTCATCATCAGGGCGCCGCGACGACCGTCTTGTGCCACCTCTTTTGTGGAGTTGGAGAAGCGTTCCATGAACGGCACCACGCCGGTGGAGGTAAGGGCGCAGTTCTTGACAGGACTGCCAGTGGGGCGGAGATGCGACAAGTCGTGGCCCACGCCGCCGCGTCGTTTCATCAGCTGCACCTGCTCTTGGTCGGTCTTCATGATGCCGCCGTAGGAATCGGAGTCGCCGTTGTTGCCGATGACGAAGCAGTTCGACAACGATGAGATTTGGAAATTGTTGCCGATACCCGTCATGGGACTGCCTTGAGGCACGATATAGCGGAAGTCTTTCAGCACCTCGAAGATCTCTTCTTCCGTCATCGGGTTGGGGTAGCGGCGCTCGATGCGGGCGATTTCGCGGGCGATGCGGTGGTGCATGTCGTCGGGCGTCAGTTCGTAGATGTTGCCGTCGCTGTCCTTCAAGGCGTATTTGTTGGCCCACACATCTCCTGCCAGCGCATCGCCATGGAAGTATGCCTTGGCGGCTGCCTTCACCTCTTCGATGGGGTAGGAGTGGTATTCGATGACGGGACGCTCAGGCTCGGTCTTGTCGACCACCTGCACCTCCTCTTGGCGTTCAATCTGCTCCGAAGCGAAGGAGGCGTTTTGGCGCGTCTCAATGATTTTGCCGTAAGGGCGTTCCTCAACTTGCGGCGCTTGGTTTTCTTCTAGGCCGCTAAACAAGTCACCATCCAATTCCATTTGCGTATGGTTTGATCTCATCTTTCTGATATTTAATATGTTAAATACAAAGCAATAGCGTTTTCTCGGACGCTCGTTCAGATTGCGAAATTAAGAAAGATGAATCATATAAGCCCCGAAAAAAACAATTTTTCAGGGCTCATTTTTTCAACATCAGGTGTTGATAACGCTATTTCTTCAGTTGCTCCATGGCGTAGGCATAGGCGCCGATGGCCACTGCCGACGAGGTGCCGAGTCGGGTGATGCCCACTCCGACGCGTTTGGTGGGATCGTACCACACCATCTGCTCGCTGAAAGGCACCTTGACCATCTTCCCCGACTTCTCGGTGAAGCGGATCATGTCCTGGGCATCCATTAGGTTGAAGGCTTCGGTCTCCATGCGACTGTAGGGATGGCCGTCGTTGAGGTCGGCGAAAGGCTCGTTCATCTTTTTGATGAGCGTAGGCATGAAGACGGGCCAGGCGCCCGACAGGCCACCGCCGATGACGATGATGCCATCGATGAGCGAGATGGCGTTGGCCAGCACGTCGGCCAGGGCAGTTGCCATCTCTTCCCACGATTTCTGGGCAGCCTCCTTGTTGCCGGGCAACTGCCCCATGGCAATCTTGTAGATGTCATAAGGATGGGGCGTCTCTTCAAAGGCGATGCTGGCCTCGCGTCCATACACGCGGCGCACGGCCCGGATGCTGATGCTGTCCTCGGCGCTGGTGGTGGGGTAGAGGGGGTTGCGGTGGCGGTTGATCTCGCCGCCTGCCGAGTTGTCGCCGTTGAGCAGTACCTTATTAATGACGATGCCTCCGCCAAAGCCTGTGCCGAGGGTGACGCCCAAGAGGTTCTTGTAGCGCTTGGGGTTGCGCTGTTGCTCCAAGAGCTTGTTCACTTCGGGCAGGAGGCCGTTCAAGGCTTCGCCATAGGCAAACAAGTCGCCGTCGTTGTTGATGTAGACGGGGATCTGAAACTCATTCTCGAGCATGGCTTTCAGCGGCACTCCGCCTTGGAAGGTGGGCAGGTTCTGCAAGTCGCCGATGATGCCGTTGGGGTAGTCGGCGGGACCAGGGAAGCAGAAACTGATGGCAGCGGCCTTGCTGCCGCAGCGCGTCTCGCATTCATGGAATCCCGTGATGAGCTTTTGCAGCACCTCTTCTAGAGTGGGCGCTGCCGAAGGAATGGTAAAGGGCTCAATGATTTCGCGCGACTCTTGCACGGCCGAGAACTTGAAGCCTGTGCCGCCCGCGTCAAGGATGAAGATGATGGGTTGTTCGTTCATGGTGATTATGCTTTTTTCTTTGTTTTCAGCGATTTGTTGTAGAATTTCTCCACCCAAAGCATCCACATGAGGAAGATGACGAGGTAGAAGAAGAACTTGAAGATGTAGTCGTGTCCTAAGTGGAACGTGTTGATGTCGTTGCCGAAGAGGTGGATATGGATGTTGGGCCACCAAATCTGCATCAGCAGGATGCCGCAGATCCTGACGGCGTTGGTCCACTCGATGACGACCAGGCCGGCGGGGATGTACCACAGTTTGTGCTTCCAAGGACCGGGGAAGAGGAGCATGAGGAAGAGCCAGTGCAGCCATTGCTTCAGGCTGGCACATTCGGGCGCGACGATGACGCGTGCCCAGCCGCCTTCTTTGTCGGGCGCCGCAATGAGTCTCTCGGTGTCAATGGTGGTGATGTCGATGTGCAAGAGGCGGTCGAGCAGCCAGCAGCATTGGCCGTAGACCAGGTCGACCGACCACACCATCAGGCTTTGTATCCATTTCCCGATGGGCCAATAGCCGATGGCCTGCCAACCCAGGTAGAGAAAATGAAAACTGATTATCAATAAGATAAACAACGCCACGTTGACCGTGCTACGGTTCTTCGGGTCTTTGCAATATGCCTTGATGCCTTGAATGTCCATAAAAAGTTTTGGGCTGCTAAATTAAGAATTATCGAAATATCATTACCTTTGCACCTCAAAATAATTGAAAAAAATGGGAAATGACAGTATTGTGGCCGATGTCGCTGAGACGGTGACCGACACTACCGCTATCAGCCAAGTGAGCGAAAGCCTGAAGTATATCACTACCACACCCGTCTCGGAATGGGTGCCGGAATTGGTGCGGACTTATCTTGTCCCCTTAGGCCTCAAGATCTTGGCCGCCGTCATCGTGTTCCTTTTGGGCCGTTGGATCATAAAGCTGGTGAAGAAATGGATGGCCAACGGGCTGATGAGTCGCCACGGCGACGCCACCTTGCACGGCTTCCTGTCCAACTTGGTCTCGGTGGTGCTGTATTTCTTCCTCGTCATGGCCGTCATCGGCATACTGGGCATCAACACGAGCTCGCTGGTGGCGCTCCTCGCCTCGGCAGGCTTGGCCGTGGGCATGTCGCTCGGCGGCACGTTGCAGAACTTCGCAGGAGGCGTGCTCATCATCATGTTCCGCCCCTTCAAGGTGGGCGATTTCATCGCGGCACAAGGCGCTGAAGGGTTCGTGAAAGAGATTCAGATCTTCAACACGCACCTGCTGACCCTCGACAACAAGGAGGTCATCTTGCCCAACGGTGCCCTCGCCACCGGGGTGATGACCAACTTCTCGAAGCAGCAGACCCGCCGCGTCGACTGGACCTTCTCCATCGCATACGGCGACGACTACGACAAGGCCAAAGCCGCGCTTGCCCGCCTGATTGACGAGGATGGTCGCATCTTGAAAGAGCCGGCACCTTTCATCGAATTGGGCAAGCTCAACAGCAGTTCCGTCGACCTCACCGTGCGCGTTTGGGTCAACTCGGCCGACTACTGGCCCGTGTTCTTCAGCATGAACGAAAAGGTCTACAAGACCTTCGCACAAGAAGGCCTCAACATACCTTTCCCGCAAGTGGATGTGCATATGAAATGATTTTTTCGCCAATTTTTTCGGCTGTTCATTCTATTAATGCTATCTTTGCACATTGGTTATCAATTAAGCAAAATGTCGTGCCATAATGGCAAAGAACGTCAACATAGGACTGTCCATACGTGAGGAGATGAACCGCAAGGGCATCAGCGTGGCTTGGTTGAGCCGGCAGCTCGGCACCAGTCGCATGACCTGCTATCGCATCTTCGAAAGCTACAGCATCGACACCCAGATGCTGCTCCGCATCTCGGAACTGCTGGACCGCGATTTTTTTGCGCTTTATTCCTCCGCCCTTAAGCCGGATGAAGAAAATTTTGCTACAAACAAGTAGCATACTTGTTACAAATATGTATCTTATTTGTTACATTTCTTCTTATTATATAAGGAGATAGAGTAATTTTGCGCCCGAAATTAGAAGTATTGTACACCCGCTGAAAACGAAAGTGATCGGCAGGTGCATTTATACTTTATTATATATGGTCTCCGACTAAGGGAGAAGGTATACGATATTTTAAAAATGTTCTTATAAATCTATAAAGTGATAATAATCAAATAGTTAGTAATATTAATCAGAAAATGCAAATGATCTACAACAAGAAAAGAAAGCTCAACAAATTGAAAGTCAGTTTGTTGTTGCTGATGATGGTGTGCTTCGCTGGTGCTGCGCAAGCGCAACAACAGAACATCAATGTTTGGATGAGAGAAGGCCGCACCGAAATCATCGAGAACCAGGCCTACACTTTCTGCGACTCACATGGCCCCGCAGAGGCATCCGCGGCTTTGGACGACGAAAGTGGCATGAGAGTGAACTATTGGGACAAATGGTATCTCGCCCCCGAGCACTACGTCCACACCTTCATCGCCCCCAGCACCTCACCTTATGTGAAAGTGACCTTCAACCAATTCACTGCATACGACTGGTCTGAAGACGGAGACTATCAAGCCCTCCCGCCTTTGGAACCCTATAACTGCAAAAGCATTGGGAAATGGTCGCTTCGCCTGAACGACGACTGGCTCTATGTCTACGAAGGCACTGCAGTGGATGAGTCCAAGTTGATTGGTGCCTACACCGGCAACTCGAAGCAGGAGTTCACCATCATGGCCCAAGGCGCCATGACCTTCCGCTTCGTGTCGAACGACCTGTTCCGTGAGGAAGGTTGGGAAGCGGAGGTGACGGCTGTGAAAGCGAACGAGGTGGTCCCCCAACCTCCCTTTATGCGCCGCAGCACCTGTGGCGACGCCATCGAGCTCATTCCGGCCACCCTCGGCGCAACTATTTATTATACTACTAGTGGCAGCGATCCCGACCCTGCTGATCCACTAACTTTGACTCAGGTCTACGATGGCACGCCCATCACTTGGGGCGCTGGCGACCTTACAGTAAAAGCTATCGCCGTTGTGGGCGAAGGCACCAGTGTTTTGGATCCTGTAATCGCTGAAGTGACCTTCACCGATGCCGACCGTCTCCCCAACATCAATACCGCATCATACACCCCTGGCCTGGTGCGCTTGGCAGGCACCAACAAGGTAAGGATTACCTGCCCCAGGGTGCCCAGTGGCCTCAACGAGACCTTCGTGGTGTATTATACCGACGGCATCACTGCAACGGGTGAGCCCACGCCGTCGAACTACTCGATGAAGCTCATCTTCGTGAATGCCGACATCGACCTTGAACCCGATGGTGCCACGACGCTCAATGTGCACCGCAACAGCACGTATGAGTTTGTGTGCACCAACCCCAGTGCAGTGTTCCGTGCCAAGGTTTATGGCTTCACCTGCCAAAACCTGTCTTCACCGGTGGCAGGACCGCTCACCTTCGGCAACATCCTGGTTGACGACCCGGTGATTTCCTTCACCACCACCAACCAGACCTCGGGTGCCGGCACAGCCACCATCACCTGCGACTTCCAAGGTGCCACCATCTATTATACCACTGATGGCAGCGAGCCTGACTTGACCCATGTGGGTGGCAACAATGCCACGCAACAATATAATGGCATCTTTGCCGTGAGTGCTGGTGTAACCGTTAAGGCCAAAGCCGCTGTGAACCAAACGGGCTATACCGTCTCGAACACGGTTTCAGAAATGTACGTTCCCACTAATGCTTCTGGCGAGCCCCAAAACGGTGTGTATGGTTCCGTGGTCCTCTTGGACGACCGCGAAGACCACGGTTGGAGCTATTATAGCGACCCCAATAGCCCCATCCGCAGTTTGAATCCTGCTGATGTGAAGATTACGTATTTTGGCTATGGCGACAACACCATGACCACTGATGACACCAGTGATGTTCCTACGACTTTCGATGGTGACGTCGCTTCCACTGCTGTGGCCGTGGGACCCAACGAAGCCGGCAACCAGTTCGTCTACTTGAAGACCCTTGAAGCTGCCAACGAAGACGGCTCGGGCGACTACCCCTATACATTGATTCCCAACCCGTTCTCGAAGAGACCTACGGGAGAAAGTGCTACGGTGACTCCCCCGACACGCACTGTGTATATTTCAGGTCGTTCTCGTGGTGGAGCAAATAATAACAATTACAGGATACAAGTTACCTATAGAGATGCCAACAATGTTGAGCAAACTTGGTCCGACAATTCCAATAATGATGTTAATACCACTATAAACGTAAAGACTGGAACGAGTATGACTTTGCTTGCAGTTGGAAGGAGTGGTAATAATAATAATAATGATAGATATAGTACTATTTCAGCTAGGTATGACAATGCAAATGGTACTGCAATTGCTACAGCAACTACAGCTGCTAATAACTATCAAAATGGAGTTACAGCAACGGGTAACATTACAGCACAATCAACTACTGTCCCTGGCTGGCGTGGCTTCTATGCCTGGCGTGTGAAGCGCTTGAGCAGCGGCATTAGTATCAAGGACGGAGAAGCTACTTTAGGCGTAGGAAGCATCATCCCCGCCGAAACGATAATCAAGTTTGTGGCCACAGCCAACTCCACCGACAACGAAGTGGAATTTGAAGCTTTGTGGGCTCAAGCCTATGTGACTACTGGCACCACTGCAATGGCCACGCATGCCAATTCATATGAGCGCAATTTCCATGTCCTAACGTCAAATGCTTATGTCAATAATTTTTCCAATATAGGTTATCCGCTTACGATCTCCACCCGCTATCCTGACGGGTCAGGAAATAGCACTGCAACGGTTCGTTTGAATGCCGGGTGCAATCTCAACAACGACCTGAAGCTGGAAAATATTAGTTTTAGGGCTGGTGGTGAAGGAAACAATTTATCAGCAAATGGCTATTACCTCTGTTTAGGCCGAGGCATAAACACTGATATAGAATTATGCAATCGTTTGATTGGCTCTAATGGTTCACAGAAGAATCACGATTTCACCATTCGCGCTGAAAGTGGTTTGATTCGTTCGGTTTATCTTACTGACGGTGGTGTGCCTAACAATTATCGATTCCACTGCAATTTCATACTTGGCAGTGATTATGATAGGGCAAAAAAAGACAACGCAAAGTTGTTGGTTGCTCCTTCGAATCAAATCGTCTTCGGACAAGGTGTGATTAGCGGAGCTGTTAATCAGAGTGCACGCACTTTGGATTGTGTGGTGAAGAGCGGAACATTCCAATCTAGTTATCACAATAGCAATAATGAAGTAGGCGAAAACACGCACTCTATTTACATTGGGTCTACGAATGGCCATAATGAGACCGGTTATGCAGGAAAACGTTATATCACCGTTGAGGGTGGTGAAATTGCCAATATAGCTGGTGGTCGTGGCCCGATGGAAGCGGACTATGCTCCTGTTGTCACCGATACCGTGGTTACAGTACGTATTAAAGGCGGTACGGTGCATGGTAGTGTCTATGGAGGCGCTTCTTCCTCAACCTCGTATGGCAGCCGTAAGATTGTGATTACCGGTGGCGAGGTGCAAGGTTGGGTTGCTACAGGTTGTAACAGTACATCAACCGGCTATGGCGGTGTTACTAGTGGTACTGGTAATATTTACATCGGTGGCAATGCCGTTATTGGTGGTAGTACTCCTAGAACCATCAACGGTACCGCGGGCGGCAATGTCTTTGGAGCCGGTCATGGTAAGGACCTTGAAAATGCTGCATCCATGTCCGCCACCTGCGTAGTGATTGCCGACAATGCCGACATCTTGCACAACGTGTATGGCGGTGGTAACTATGGTTATGTCTATCCAACAGGTCAAGATGCTTACGACGGTGAACACAAAGCCGATCTTTACATCTTAGGAGGTACCGTGCACGAAAATGTGTTTGGTGGTGCCAACATGAACGAAGGCCAACACGTCTATATCACCATGAACGGTGGCGAAGTTCAGGGTAGCGTTTACGGAGGCTCGAATACTTATGGAAAGATTCATGAGGATGCATCCATTACCATGAATGGAGGTTTGGTTAAAGGCTCTGTGTTTGGAGGTGGCTATGGCGGAACCTATGATGGAAACCATGACTACGATGGAACAGTTATGGCCAAGAACACATCTGTTACAGTCAACGGTGGAACTATTAGTAATAATGTGTACGGCGGTGGTGAGCAAGGCCAAGTTACCGGCAGTACCCATGTCACCGTCAGCGGCGGCACCATGCAGAACGTGTACGGCGCTGGCTTGGGTACGAAATATGGCGAAGACGACCCATGGCCTACAGCCAACGCCAACATCGGCGGCAGCACCAACGTCACTGTTAGTGGCGGTTTGGTGAACCAGTCGGTCTACGGCGGCGGTGAGAACGGTTCCGTGGCCTTCGTCTCAGGCGGCGCCACGAGCGATGAAAACAGTTCCACCGTCAGCATCAGCGGCGGCCAAGTGAAAGGCGACGTGTTTGGCGGCGGTCGCGAAGGCACCACCCAAGGCCGCACCATCGTCAACGTCAGCGGTGGCACCATCGACAACAACGTGTATGGCGGCGCTTATGGCAAAGCCAATAAGGTATATGTGGCAGGTCCCCATACGGTCAACCTCATGGGTAACCACGCTGGCGGCTATCCCTACATCAAGGGATGCGTCTACGGCGGCTCGCGCCTGGCCAACGACGGTCAAGACCTGGACCTCTCTGACGCTGAGTTTAACAGTAGTAATGAGACGGAACTCTCTTCGGTCATCAACTTCAGCGGCGGCCGCGTCAAAGAACATGTGTATGCCGCTGGCTTCTACGGCCGTTGCTTCGGCTCGTGCTACGTCAACATCGGTAGCCTCGCCGTGCAGAACAGCCCTTACAACACCGACGACAAAGAATTCTATACCAGCAACGTCTACGTGCAAGGCACGGTGTGGGCTGGCGGTGACTGGGGCACCTTCGCCGGCACCTTCGGCAAGGCCACCATTACGGGCAACACCAACATCTACCTCGATGGCGAAGGCTACGACACCGAATCGACCGTCTATACCGACGAAAACTACATGGGCATCGGCAGTTCCGTGTTGGGCTGCGGCACCTCGTGCGACGCCGGTAAGGCCGACCGCCACTTTGTCATGCGCAACTATGGTAAGATGATTGAAACCGGCGGCTCCACGGAGAGCCCCGTCACTGGCACCACCCGTGACCTCTATTCGGCACAACTCTTCACTAAGGTGTTCATCGATGCCTCCCACATCTCCTTCAAGGGCCAAGGCAAGATGAACGAATTGAACGTGACAGAGAAATATAGTCTCTTCGAGATCCTTGACGAACGCACAGATAAGAAGGGCGGCGTCTACTTGCTCAACGGTTCAACCATGGTGCTCGACGCTCCCGCTACGCAGCTCAACAACTACACCAGCGGCACTTGCGCCAACACCTTGGTTGCCAACCCTGTTTGTTCCAAACTGCTTCACGACGACTTGGACGAGGCCCACCTCGATGGCAACGACAACAAGGTGCGCGTCAACAACGGTAGCTATATCGAGGTGAAGTATTTCACCAGAGACGCTTCGGACAATATCGTAGACACTTTGTACGGTCCCGTGGAAGGTTACACCCACATGATGACCAGTGCAAAGACTAACGAGGCCACCTGCGCCTATGCCCGACCGAAGAACGCCAAGAACAGTCAGATTGGCACGAGTTATGACAATCCCTCTGATGGTGGTTTCGTCAGCTACGATGACTATTATAACGTTTACCAAGAGGATGGCACCCTGGTAGAGAATGGATATGAATACGAACTGGCCTATGAAAACCACGCCCCGACCAGCAAAAACGACACCGAATATTTCCGTGTGTGGCGTTACGGCGGCGGCATCCACTATATCGAAGGCGTCATCAACGTGAATCAGGTGGGTGAGATTGGCGATCCAAACACTGCCGATTACCTCACCGTCGACGTCAGCATTCAGCTGCCCGCATGGCGTGACAAGAACGCCTACTACCGTTTCGACCGCACAGGCGATGGTCCGTATTACACCCTGATCGACTATGGCACCGATGTGCTCACCTACAACGCCGCCAGCGAGGGCACGATTCCTGGTTCAAATAACTGGATGTTTTTTAATTCTGATGCTGACGCACAGGTGACAGGTGCCGGTTCAGCGGACTGCCCCGAAATCGGCATGCTCGCCCAGAACCCCGACCAGAACTTCGGTCTCATCATCATGCCTGGCACGGCTATGGAGAGCGCCGATGAAAACAATGCCAACTACATCATCTGCAGCAGTTCTGACAGCTACATCGCTGAGAACATGCAGTACAACTGCAAAGATTACATGAAGATGCCCACGGTGACCTTCCGCCTCACCTATAAGAACAGTCTCAGTTCCAACACCACTTGGGACCCCGTTACCATCCCGCTGGTTCAGTGCTTGGAAGACGGCACTCCAAAAGAGACAGTCTACATCACCTTGACGGTGAGCACGGAGACGATAATCGAGTCGACCTTCAACACGCAGCTGTATGCCACAATGCAGGGCGAAGGTACCAGTAAGCACAAGCGTCTGCAAGGCACCATCGTGTTGCCCACTTTCGACACCGACGTGCATCCCGCCGAGGCCATGTTCTACGTGGAAAGCGCCAAGTTCACCCAAGGCACTGTGGTTGACGAGTATGGCACTCCTCTCGACCCACAGACAGGCTCGGTATCGTATAACGCCCATACCGCAGACATGGACATCAACAGCTTCGGTCTTACTGTGATGGCCGTGCCCACGCCCGACATCATGGATGACTGGCGTAAGGTGCAGCCCGAATTTGACTGTGGCCCGCTCAGCAACGGAACACCTAAGACTTGGGATTACCAAATCATCGAACCAGGGCATGATTTCGGACAAGGCTTTTTGGGTCTCGCCGGTGGCCGTAACGGCCTTTCGATCGGCTTCAACCTCTATTACTCCGACTTCCCGTCGGTCACCGAAGAGACCCTGATGGGCACTTTGGAGATTGGCGTTAAGTTTACGCACTATGCCGGAGGAGAAGGTACCGACAAAGTTGGTCACTTCAAAGTCCTCGTGCAAGTGTATCGTCGCGGTGAAGGCGCCAATTTCTACGTGGACGGCATCAACGGCACCGACGACACGCAAGAGGGACGCGGCAAATTCCCCAACTACGCCGCCAAGTCAGTGGAGTTCGTACTCAGCCGTTTGGGCTACAAGCCTGGCGACAACATCTTCGTCGTGAACACGGTGAGCATCAACAAGCCCCTGAAATGGGACGGTTCTAAGAAACAGGATGACGTGAACATCTGGCGTTATCCTGGCAACCACCCCCTGAAGTCTGATGCTGGAGACATCGTAGGCAACTCGCTTAACAACGCCTTTACGGGCGTGCTATTCAACGTCAACAAGAAACTGACGCTGACGAGTATCAAGGTGGACGGCATCTATCACGAAGCCAATGCCACTACACATCGTCCCTTGATTTTCCCCACCACGCCCAATCCTTCGACTGAAGGTTCGGTCATCTTCGACGGCAAGGCTGATGCCCCGCTCTTCGTTGTCAATGCCGGCGGCGAGCTTCACTTGAGAAACGTCACTAAACTGTTGTACAACTACAACGGCAATGCCGGCACAGGCGAGAACGCCACCCTCGGCGGTGCTGTTTGGGTGAAGAAGGACGGTTTGATGACCATGAACGAAACTGCCAACATCCAGGGCAATATCAATGCCAACGGTGGTGGTGTCTACATGGATGGTGGCATGGTGGTGTCGAACGACGCCTATGTGTTCAACAATTTCAAGGCCCCGGCCAGCGCCAAGGCCACACAGGAGCAAAGCAACGTGTGGCTCACCAAGGGTGACGACCAAGACATGTACAAGGTGGTCCAGATCGGTTTGGTTGACGACCAGGCCTACAACAAATTGCTGAGCAGCGCAAAGATTGGTATCGATAAGGAATACTCCAACGACGCCTATAAGATGGACGACTATCTGCCTGTGGTCTACACGGCCCCGTCGACCATCGATTATCTCGAGGAACCTTACAACGCCAACCGCGCCAATGCAGGCGAAGGCATCATTGTCCACGACAAGGCCAAGTACAAACTTGAGAAGTACACGCCTAACAATTACCTCTACTGGCTGAGTACTTGGGTGACCTTCCAAGACCACGAACCGAACCATAGCATCGTTGACGGTGTTGACGAAGGTGGTTGGGATGATGTTGGAAACATCCACACCCCGCAGCAGCTGGCATGGTTCATTTCGTTGGTCAACGGTGAGAACGGAGCCACTGCTAGCACTTTTGAAAACCAAACCATCAATATCACCGATGACATCAGCATGGACGGTCACGTCTGGGTGCCGATAGGCACGCCGACGCATCCCTTCAAGGGTACCTTCGAAGGCAACGGCCACGTCATCACCGACATGTACGGTTCATTGGTGCAAGCCAACATGGGTATGTTCGGTTACACTGATAGGGCCACCATCCAGGATGCTGTGATGTCGACCCGCTTCACTGGTACCAACGACAACTTAGGTACGGTTGTGGGCACGATGAACAGCGGCACGTTGAGCAACGTGGAAGGCGCAGGTTCCATCACCAACAAGTACACGGAAGGCAACATGGGCGGTCTCGTGGGCAACAACGTGGGTGGCACCATCCATTCTTCCTTCGCTGTGGCCGACATGACGGGTGGCGCCAATATGGGCGGTCTCGTGGGCAAGAACACGGGTAACCTCTATAACGCATACTCCAATGTCAAATTTGCCAAGGCTGAAGGTCAGACCGCCAATATGACAGTCGGTGGCTTGGCCTATGAGAACGCTGGCATCATTGAGAACTGCTACGTCATCGAAGGTTCCCACTCAGGTGGCACCTTCAATGCCTTTGCTGCAAAGAACTCAGGCAACATCAACTTCTGCTATGCCGCCGACGGGACTACTAACTATGTGGGTTCAGGTACGCAGCCTACCACCCATGGCACCTACGACGTTGTAAAGGAACGTAAGGAATTGGGTTACCTCTATGACGACAACAAGGTCGAAAAGGTGGGTAGCGATGCAAATGCCTATATCACTGAGAAAGATTCCATCTACTACGATGGCGCCAAGATCTTGAAGTGGAGAGGTCTGGTCAGCACACTGAACCAATGGGTGGCTGGACACAGCGGTTATACGCCTTGGTTCCGTCCCACCTCGGGCGACATCAACGGCGACCTGCCGGTGCTCGGTTTCCCGAAGGACAACAGCTTGGCCACCGAAGATGGCAAGTTCCTGTTCTATGGTTCCAATGTGAACTTCAACGGTCTCGACACCCTCTTCACCACCTTCAGCGACAAGGAAGCCGACATGTTCCTCTATGGCGTCGCCAAAGACGTGACCAGCGGCAACGGCAACAACATGCTCTACATCAACGAGGATGCAGTGCTGCTGCAGGCGCTTGCCGAAGACGCCACCACAATGGCTGACATAAAGGCCACCGTTGGTGTCACATTCGACAACTCCTCGAAGAAGGCCGTGGCCACTAACTCGGGTGCTGTTCTTGAATACGACTGGCACTTTATGTCGAGTGTCCTTAAGAACGCCCCGATTAACGCTGTTTATGGAGGCACTCCGGGCGGTTACCTGGGACAAGCCAACATCACCGAAATTGATGACAATAGCTACTTCCCGAATGGTCTCATCGGCCAGAGCGACGTGAAGTGGGACTTCTACGCCTACTCGGAGAAACAGTACCATTGGATCAACCTGAAACGCGACGACCACTTCTATCAGAATTCGGGTGACACGCTCCAGTATGCCAATGAGGACCAGTTTATCCCTGGCAAGGGCTATATGATGGCCATTAGCAAAGACAGTTACATGTCCAGTACTGGCAAGTTGAACACCGGTGGTGAAGAGGTCGTGCTGACCAACCAAGAAGATCTTGGGGACCGTGTGTACAACAAGGGTTGGAACTTGGTGGGCAATCCTTACCAAGCCTACCTCGACCTGTCGAAGATTCCGGACCGTGATGGCGGTTTCTACATCTTCGATGCCGACCAGAAGGTCTATGCTCCTGTGGTTGCAGGTCAATCCCAAAACGAAAGCATTCCTTCGACGGTGATCCACCCGCATCAAGCCTTCTTCATGCACACGAGCGAAAAGAGTGAGACATTCACCTTCAGCTATGATTGGGCTACTGATGAGAAGGATGAGGACGGAGCTTCTTACTACCGTGGCGGCGACAGGGTGAACTACCCGTTGGTGAACCTCTTTGCCGAGAACGAGCGTGGCAACCGCGATATGGTTGTTGTTGAGTTGAACCGTCCTGAGTTGGGTGGTGCCACCAAGGCCAATGGCCTGCGCAACGCCAACTTCCAGATTGCCGCCAGCCTCCAAGGCCATCGCTACAGCTTGCTCTTCACACCTGAAAACACCGATAAAGTGCCGGTGCACTTCACTACTGAGGAGAACGGCACCTTCACGCTAACTTGGAACACACAGAATGGCAACTTCACGAGCCTGTTGCTGGTTGACAACAAGACTGGCAATATCACCGACATGCTGACCAGCGACCACTACACCTTCAATGCTTCGACGAACGACTATGCCTCGCGCTTCTATCTCACCTACGCTTGCACAGGCGTGGAAGAGAACAACGATGGCGACGGCAGTTTCGTCTTCTTCGATGGTAGCCAGTGGGTGGTTGATGGACAAGGCTTCATGGATGTGGTTGACATGCTGGGTCGCACGGTCTACACCGAGCGTCTGGTGAACGAACATAACCGCGTCAATCTCAACGGTGTCGTTCCTGGCGTCTACCTGATGCGCGTGAGCGACGGCAAGAACACCATGGTGCAAAAGATTGTGGTGAGATAATAAGACACGAGACTATGAGACACGAGACGCGAGACCCTAAAGTCCGCGTCCCGTGCCCCGAGTTCCCGAAGTCAAACGATTAAACAGTTAACTAGTCAATAAATAAAAACACATTATACGATGAAGAAACTGATAATGACAATCGCAATCGCCACCGTGATGGCCTCGACCCCAGCCATGGCGCAGGTTTTCTTGGATGATGACGATGCCAACAACCGTGCTAAGGGTTCTTCTGATATGGGCGCCATCATTGCCGATCAGAACTTGGATATCGACCAATTTGAGCCTTATACTCCAGTGGGCGAAGGCATCCTCCTGCTTGCTGGTTTGGCAGGCGCCTACCTCGTTGGCAAGCGCCGCAAGGGCGATCAATAACCTATCTTGTTGAAATGCCCCTAGGGGCGACATTTGACTCATTTGCATTTTTTACGGCATAGTCCACCGTCAGGGCTATGCCTTTTTTTTGCAAGTCGGCGTTCTTTCACCTATCGTTTTTATGCCTCCTCCGACGGTTAAAACCCTAGAAACAGACAACCTTGCAATATTTTTGCCACATTTTTTCTTTGAAACGCCAACCGAATCGAAAAAAATTGTATTTTTGCAGCCCAAAAAATAGGATAAAAAGCAATTATAAATCAATAAAGGATAAAGAGTCATGTCAAAAGTTTGTCAAATTACAGGTAAAAAGGTCATGCACGGCAACAACGTTTCCCACTCCAACAAGAAGACGAAGAGAACGTTTGAACCGAATCTGAAAATCAAGAAGTTCTATGTGCCGGAATGGGATGAGTGGATCGTGCTGAAGGTTTCGGCTGCCGGTTTGCGCACCATCAATAAGAAGGGCGTTTATGCCGCTATTCTTGAAGCCTCCGAGAAGGGTAATCTGGAACGTTGGTAATTCATATTACAATGTAAAAGATATCTGAGCTGCTGTGCCTTGCGCAGCAGCTTTTTTGTTGGGTAAAGACCCTTTGCGGATAATAATCTAAAGCTTTTTCAGTTATCCATTCATGCGAGCCAAGTTCATACTCATAGCGTTGATGCTGCTTGCTTTTGCAGCCCAGGCCCAACACTTGCCTACGGCCACGGTCTACGGCAAGGTGACCGACGAGCAGGGTCATCCCATCGAGATGGCCAATGTGGTTGTTCCCGACATGTTGGTGGGCTATACGACCAATGCAAGAGGCTACTATGAGTTGTCGCTGTTGTCGGATACCACGCTCACCATCCACTTCTCGTTTATTGGCTATGAGCAGAAGCATGTCACAGTTCGCCTTAAGCAAGGAGAGAAGCGCAAACTCGACATGACGCTGCATTCCACCGCTACGGTGCTTCCCGATGCGGTTATCAGCGACCGTGCCGTTGATGCCTCCAGCCTGACGCGCCTCAACGCGAAACAGGCCACCTTGCTGCCTACAATGGGCGGCGGAGTGGAGACGCTTATCAAGACGTTGCCTGGCGTGGTGTCGAACAACGAGTTGAGTTCCCAGTATCGCGTGCGAGGCGGTAACTTTGACGAAAACCTGATTTATGTCAACGGCATCGAGATCTATCGCCCCTTCCTTGTCGGGTCTGGACAGCAGGAAGGGTTGAGTTTCGTCAACTCTCAACTGGTCAACAATATCGAATTCTCTGCAGGCGGTTTCGCGGCCGAATATGGCGATAAGATGTCGTCGGTCTTGGACGTGACCTATAAAACCCCTCGCGAGACGGCAGGGTCGTTGACACTGAGTCTCCTGGGCGCTGAAACTCATGTGGAGGGTGCCACTAAGAACGAGAAATTCAGTTATTTGGTGGGTGCGCGCTACAAAAACACGGCCTTGGCCTTGGGCATGATGAACACCAAAGGCGACTACCGACCCAACTTCACTGACGCGCAAGCCCAATTCAACTTCCAACTGAGCGAGAAATGGAACCTGTCGCTGTTGGGCTATTATTCCAAAAACAACTACATGCTGGTTCCCCAGAACGCCAAGATCAACTTCGGCACCATCGACATTCCGTTGCAGGCCAACGTTTATTTTGACGGTCGGGAAGTGGACGACTACACTACTGGACTGGGTGCGGTTACCTTGTCTTATAAACCTAATAAGGACATGAACCTGCGGTGGATTGCCTCTGCCTATTCGGCATACGAGACTGAGACGTTCGACATGCAGGAACAATACTTCTTCGGTGTCCGCAACACTTCCTTTGGCGCTGAAGATTTCGGAGAAGTCATCGACAACCATGAAGTGGGCACGCTGACAAAACACGCCCGCAACGGTTTCTATGCACAAGTATATAACCTCGACCACAAAGGGCTTTACGCCTTCGACCAATGCTTGCTGAAATGGGGACTCCGTTTCCAGCATCAGGATGTCGACGACGTGGTGGATGAATGGCAGATGATGGACTCGGCGGGCTATACGCTGCCCTACGTGCCAGATGTGATTGGCGGTTATCCTGTTGAACTGCCCGAGATAGGGATGGATTTCTCGCATAAGACCCACAACGTTCTTTCGGTCAATAATCTTGACGGCTTTGTCCAGAACTCGTGGACGATTCCCTACAAGGACAAGGGCGAGTTCGTCGTCACGGGCGGTTTGAGGGCCAATTATTGGGGCTATAATCACAAGGTGTATGTCAGTCCGAGGGCGGGCATTGCCTACAAACCTGAGAATGAGAAACGCGAAGTGGTGTATCGCCTCTCGGGAGGAGTCTACAACCAAACGTCGTTCTATCGCGAGATCCGCAATCGCGACGGCAGCCTGTACAAGGATGCCCGTGCCCAGCAGTCCTACCAGATTGTGGCAGGCAACGACTTTAAGTTCCGCGCTTTCAACAGGCCTTTCATCCTTACTTCCGAAGCGTATTTCAAATGGTTCACCCATGTCATCCCCTATGACATAGACAACGTGCGCATCCGCTACTATGCCGACCAATCGGCACGTGCCTATGCCACGGGTCTCGACTTCAAGGTGAATGGTGAGTTTGTGAAGGGAGTTGACAGTTGGGCGAGCCTGTCGTTTATGGACACGCGCGAGGACATTCGAGGCGACTACTACTTGGTGGACGCCGAAGGGAAGCGTTTGCCTTTCTACAACCATTCCGACGACCAGGTAGCCGATACCGTGGCCATGGGGTGGCACTACCGGCCTTCCAACCAATGGGTGAACTTCTCGCTGTTTTTCCAAGATTACATCCCTAATGCACCCACTTGGCGTGTCAATATGACCTTGACTTTTGGGGCAGGCTTGCCTTTCAATAGCGACAATTCCGACTTCTATGATCCGACGGGGCACTATAGGGCCTATCGTCGCGTCGATATCGGTTTCAGCAAGCAACTCATCAGCGAAGCCAGCAGTTTCAGCAAGGGCAATCCGTTACGCTATGTGAGGAATATGTTCGTCAGCGTGGATGTCTTCAACCTCTTGGACATCCCCAACACGATTTCCTACACTTGGGTGAAATACATTGACAACAACTATTATGGCGTGAACAACTATTTGACGCCGAGGTATGTCAATGTCAAACTGGTCATGGAGTTCTAAAGCAAAAAAGCGAGGCAAAGCCTCGCTTTTTTGCTTGGTTTTTAGTACAACCCCGCCAAATGGATCCATTCGCGGCCTTGGGCGCACATGTCTTCCACTTCTGCCACCGTCTTGGGTATGGGGCGGCCGAGGATGCGGTTGCCGTCCTTTGTGATGAGCAGGTCGTCCTCAATGCGGATGCCGCCAAAGTCTTTGTAGCTCTCCAACTTGTCGTAGCAGATGAAGTCCTTGAACTTGCCTTCAGCCTTCCACATGTCAATGAGGGTGGGGATGAAGTAGATGCCAGGTTCATCGGTGACCACGAACCCTGGTTTCAGCGTCTTGCCGCAGCGTAGTCCGCTGAAGCCCAACTTGGTGGAGCGTGGCGTGATGTCATCGTAACCTACATAGGTCTCACCGAGGCCTTCCATGTCGTGCACATCCATGCCCAGCATGTGGCCGAGACCATGAGGCATGAAGAGCCAGTGCGCACCATTCATCAGGGCTTCTTCGGTGTCGCCCTTCATCAGTCCGACGCCTTTCAGACCCTCAATCAGGGTGCGGCAGGCCAAAGTGTGCATCACCATGTAAGGCATGTAAGGGCGTGTGTTGGCGGCCACGGTTTGGTTGGCGGCGAGTACGATTTCGTAAATCTCGCGTTGGCGCTGGTTGAACTTGCCGCCTACAGGTGTGGTGCGTGTGAAGTCGGAGGCATAGTAGTTCTCCGTCTCCGCGCCAGCATCGCAGACCATCATGCGACCTTCCTTCAGCACGTTGTGATGGCCATGGTTGTGCAAGGTCTGTCCATCGACACTCAAAATGACGGGGAACGACACGGGACCGCCTCCCGACAGAGAGAGGCCTTCCACCACGCCGGCGATCTCTTGTTCGACCATGCCGGGTTTGCACATTTTCATGGCAGTGGTGTGCATGTAATAGGCGGTGTTGGCGGCACGCTCCATCTCAGCGATTTCGAGCTCGCCCTTCGCCTCGCCCCTGGCGATGACCGCGTTGCTG
>JAEEGH010009442.1_pt1 | contig 22766 bp, 16 predicted proteins | sample 9134181 | NCBI WGS metagenome assembly JAEEGH01 (sample SAMN16246544, study PRJNA631951) | gut metagenome | biome: gut microbiome; feature: rumen; material: DP-attached | host: Bos | place: Iran: Karaj | collected 2018-10
CACATTGGCATATCCTCCCCTGAAGGGTTCTGCCTTCTGAAACTGTGCCGGAATGACGATCTTGCCACCAGTAGTCATATAGCCGTATTTCCCGCCTTCCTCATAAACGGTATAGCCAGGATCGTCGGTCAGTTCCACTGTTTGTTCTTGCCGTATGGGGCTGTTCCGTTCGGCAAGGGCATATTCAGCCGACTTTCGCGCAGCCTGATAGGCATCCTCAACCGAGTAGTGGTAGCGCCCCAGTGTCCGTCCGTTACGATTAATGACATAACCCTTGCGATTGATGGTGAACACCACTGCCTGACCGTTGACGAACGACGAACCGAAAATCACTTCACCATAGCCAGGCTCCACACTTATCTCATTCATCGATTCATTGATGTAATAGACGTTTTCCTTCCCATTGTCCGACTGGTAAGTGACCGAGGCCAGTCCCTCGAAGAAGGGGTGTACTGTCTTATACTGGCAGGGAATGACCAGGTTGCCGTCTGTTGAAAGGAATCCCTGCTGGCGCATGGCATTGCTCACGCACATCTTCCCTTCAGAGAAATACGAATACTTGTTGGCATACAGTTCCTCGGCCACCTCGGTCACATCGTAGTCGCCCTCGCGAATAATGGCCTTGATCTGTCCGCGACGACCCACATTCTGCAATGCCAACGCATAGCCGCCATGAAAAGGCGTGATGCTGTCATACTGCGCACTGAGCACCTGCTGGCCCTGTGAGTTGAGCAGTCCCACCTTGTCACCTGAGCGGAAGAGGGTCTGCTTATCAGCAAATCCTTCTGGACGCACCGACCACATCACCGTCTGTGCAGTTGCATCCAAGCATAGTACAAAGACTGCAAATAGTAGTAGGAATTGGTTCTTTTTCATATTCTATCTAAATTTATTCAGTCGTATTATCATCGGCATATCGGGAGATTTGCTCCTGGATGAGGTCCACATAGCGTGTGTCATTCTTTTCCTGTGCCTGCCTTAGTGCCTTCTTCAAGTATTTGTCGGCTTCAGGAATGTTTCTTTCTACTGCCTCAGTGCGTGCATCGCCACCAAGATAGTCGCACCCCAACTCGTAGAGGGCATGATAGTCAGTTGAATCGGCCTGCAAAGTGGCGAACAGTAACTGGTGAGCTCGGTTATAATCCACGGCAATGGAGAGGTTCTGCTGCATCAAAAGAATAGAGTCGGGAATATAATCGTGGGAGGCCTTGCTCTTGAAGCAGAGACGACTCATCAGATAGGCAGCCGAAGCATATCGGGCTCGCTCTTCACCCGATAGGGCGGAAGGGTCTTGCTTCAGAATTTCTTCAAGCTTCGACAATCCTTCCTGAGCTCCCTCAGATGTCTGCAACAGGTCAGTGATTTGCTGGTATTCGTCTTTTGGCTTTTCCTGGGCCAAGACCGTAACCGGTGCGAGGGTGGTGTCGTCTGCCGGAGACTTTGGCCACTGCATGATGGCTATGACCACGCCAATCACGGCTACAGCTGCCAAGCCTCCCATCATGATTTTTTTCACGACATCTGCCGACAATGACATAGCCGATGCCCCGTCGTCCTTCATCGTCTCAAGAGCCACTCGCATCTGGGCCGAAGTCTGATAACGCAATTCCTGCTTCTTCTCACAAGCTTTCTGCACAATCTTACGCAAAGCCTTGTTTTTAATGACATTCAGCGGCAAACGTGACTTCAACTGCTTCTCCAAAATCTCATGCCTCGGTCCCTCAAATGGAGTATGCCCCACAATGAGTTGGTAGAGCAGTATACCTACAGCATAGATATCGGTGGTCTGGTTCTGGTGCTGAACATCACCAAGAGCCAACTCTGGTGCGGCATATTCTGGTTTGCCCATGAACTTTCCGGCAACAGTCAATTGCTTATCACTCGTAGTCAGTGTATTCATCTGTTTGGCAATGCCGAAGTCTATAAGCTTAATATGGCCGTCAGTTGTAACCATAATGTTTGAAGGATCAATGTCGCGGTGGATATAACCTGCGTCATGAAGAGCCATCAGGCCTGAGAGAATATTTATGACCACATAGCGGGCAAAATGCTCAGGATCGTTACGATAGTCTTGCAATAATTTTACCGCATACGGTACCTCATTTCCATTACCATCTTTGACATTACCTTCAAGCAAACTGTCAAGAGAGACCCCACATAGCAATTCACTTACTACATGGTAGTGCTTGATGGTATCACCGATAGCATTGCGTTCATCGATTTCAAGGAATCCCAGCATTTCTATCAAATTGTCATTCCTCAACTGGATGGAAGCTTCTCGCCGAGCACGCTCAATAGCCTGCGGAGGAAGGTCATTGAACATGAATTTAATTGCCACCGGACGCATGTTTCCGTTGCGTTCATCGACACGCATTCCTTTAAAAACCTGTCCCATGCCACCCACTCCAATGGGCTGCTCTGACGAATCAACTTGATAATATATATGATTGCGACGCTCTTGTTCGCCTTGAAGTCTTATGAATGCCATGAAATCTTTTACTGAAAATTACGTTCCTATTTACTTTTAACTCTTTAAAGTCCCAGAATAGCTCCAAGACCTTTCTTCTTTAACTGTGTGACCGTGAGTGTAGCCGACTTCGCCTCAGCCTTCACTATCACAGTTCCAGTACGATTATCGCCAGTATCATTTCTGTCAACGGCTACAAATACCTGATTACCCATCTTGCTGACATGTATCCACGACGAACTCGTAGAAATCGACCAATTATCCAGATTGGACGTTACCGTAATGTTCTGTGCTTCCTTTGGCTTTGCCTTGAACGTCATATTACTGGCTGAGAGAGACAGTATGGCTTCTTCTACTGGAGTGACAGGCTGTTCGGATGTCTTTGTATCAGGTTCTTCAGCTTGACTTCCCGCTGGCTGACGGGCTTCGCTCTGTGTTTTGCGAAGCTCGGCTATCAACTCGTTGCAGGCAGCTATCTCTTTATCACATTGCGCCTTTTCTTGGTCAGTAGCATACATGAGCTTTGCGGCTTGGAATTTTTTGATGGCAGCCTGCTGTTTGGCTATAGTACGTTTCTGCTGCAACATCTTTCCTTCCTGGAAAAGACTGCTACTGTCCGACATGCTACTAATGCTGTCTGCCACCTCGCTATTTTCTTCATCCTCCTCAGAAGCCTTTGGTGCATACTGAGCTAGGAACTGTTCTATAGCAGCGATGCGTTCCTCACAAACAGCCGCAAGCTCTTGCTCACCCAAGTCTTGCAACCCTGAAGCTTGTTCTTGTAGTGCCTCAATCGTCTTACTGAGGCTGGTTAAAATATTCTGCTTGTCCAAAGCTACATCGGGCATTGCTACCTGATGAATGCTATCGGTCGACGAGGCAATCTGTTCTGCCTGCAGATAGGCAAGAAAAGCTTTCATCAGCCGTTGTTCGCTCTCAGCACTACCTCCTACTGACTTAGCCGATTCAACCAACTGCTTGGCCTGAGCCAACTGGTCGTTAATAAGACTATTCAGAGAATCATTTTCATGGGCTAACCGTTCAGCCTGTGCCTGTAGTTCAGCATTATTGCCACTGACGTGGAATGCAATGGCTCCACATACTACAAGCAATACTACTGCTATAGCAATGCCAAACATGGTTTTCCGGCCTGGCAACGACAAATTTGACGTACCGCCACCAGATTGCATCGTCTCCAATGCCACACGCATCTGTGCCGATGACTGGTAACGCAATTCCTGTTTCTTCTCACAAGCCTTTTGCACAATCTTCCGCAGAGCCTTATTCTTGATGACATTCACCGGCAGACTCGATTTTAGCTGCTTCTCCAATATCTCATGACGAGCACCTTCAAAGGGGGTATGTCCTACAATAAGTTGATATAATAGAATACCCACTGCATAAATGTCGGTTGTCTGGTTCTGATGCTGCACATCACCCAAAGCCAGTTCTGGCGCAGCATATTCGGGCTTGCCCATGAACTTTCCTGCCACTGTCAGTTGCTTGTCACTCGTGGTCAGCGTGTTCATCTGTTTTGCTATGCCGAAGTCAATGAGCTTAATATGACCGTCGGCCGTAACCATAATGTTCGAAGGGTCTATATCGCGATGAATATAACCTGCGTCATGTAGCGCCATCAGTCCAGAAAGAATGTTCATCACAATGAAACGAGCAAAATGTTCGGAATCACTGCGATAGTCCTGCAACATCTTAACCGCAAACGGGACATCTTTTCCATCGCGTCCAGTTGTCTTCCCTTCAAGAATATCAGAAAGCGACACACCATCAAGCAGTTCGCTCACTACATGAAAATGGCTGATTACGTCACCTGACGATTGCTGCTCCTGCGTCTCAATGAAACCAAGCATTTCAATAAGATTGTCGTTGCGCAACCGAATGGAAGATTCGCGACGGGCACGCTCAATGGCCTGAGGGGGCAGGTCGCTGAACATGAACTTTATGGCCACAGGGCGTGTAGTGCCTGTGCGTTCGTCTACACGCATACCTTTGTACACTTGTCCCATGCCACCCACTCCAATGGGCTGCTCTGACGAATCAACTTGATAGAATATATGATTTTGGCGTTCTTGTTCGCCTTGCAGTTTAATAATCGCCATTATAATATAAATTATGTTTTACCTTTTATCTCCCTTTATAAGCACATTATTCTTATTTCAAGTCTTTCTGAATCTCCTGCGTTTTACCAATGAGCACCTGAATATCCCTAATGCCGGCTCTTGTACTGCGATAATATCCTTGTTTGTCGGGTAGATCGGCATTGAGACAAGCTCCATCAGGTGCATTAAGGATACGTCTCATGCCAGCAATCTTCTCTTCATATTTACGAGATGTTTTCTGGTCAAGCTGTATCATGAGATTCTCTATAATGTCTTTGCTACGAGTTTTTGTCGAAGTGACCTCTGCCATCTTCTTACTCTTCGCATCCCGCATGGTTTCTAGTTCCACGAGCATGGCTTTAACACATTCTTTAGCCGTCATCCGGGCATAAGCGAATGATTTGCCTTTTACTTGTGTGACAGGTTTTTCTTCTTTATCTTTTGTTACCTTACTATCATGGTTAGTAGTGCCATTTTCTTGCTGATTAACAATCTGGTCTTGCAAAGCCGAAATACGTTGCTCAAGCTCAATAATAACATTGTTTAGCGAATCGTTCTTACGCATAAGCCAGTCCAGTTCTAAGGAATAGCTGCCAGACCGTTCACGGGTGAGTTGTTCATAACGCAGTTTATAACCCTCAAGATCGCTGTTACGACTGTTCTGCTTATCAAGCTCTGCTTGTAGCCCGCTAATTTGTGATTGCAGAACTGTTATCTGGCTATTGTCACCCTTATTGCCTGCGAGATTGAAGAGCACACTGATTAGTAACATTAGTGCTAGCACGCCGATAATAATCTTTATTGTCCTATTCATCTTTTCTTGGAGTTTTGAATTCATATTGGTTTCAAGCACAGCAATTGTGTGATTGTCGAAATGGCCACCCTCACTATGCCCAATGCGGTCAACTTCTTCAGACAACCTCACCACCAGATCAGCAATACTTACTGGAGCCGTGAACCGTTGCACAAGCTGCTCATGTGGCATGACACCCCATACGCCATCAGTACAAAGCACGAAGCGGTCGCCTTGCATAAAACTCACTTCGCTGATCTGAGCCACATGATTGTTGGTGTTACCCAAAGCACGAGTGATAACATTAGACTGGGGCGACAAACGTGCCTGCTCTTCGGTCATGGCCTTGTTGCGTACTAGTTCACCAACAAGCGAATGATCATCTGTGCGGAAAGCAACTTTATTCTGACTGATACGATAGCAACGGCTGTCACCCAAATGTGCTACATGTGCTGACTGTTCGCTCACAAGCACTGCCACCAGCGTAGATCCCATACCCCTCAGTGCTGCATTAGCCTGCATGATGTTGTCGAGGGCTTGTTCGGCCTGTGCCACGGCTCGTTTCAAAGCATCTACAGGTGACATCTGCGAACTGCTGCCGATCATGCTCCTCAGTATCTCATTCACAACTGTCTGTGAAGCCAGCTTGCCGCCTGGGCCACCGCCCATACCATCGCACACCACTAAAAGAAATCCCAAAGGAGTGTCGCCATAGCCCCATGAGTCCTGATTGTCGGGTCGTCCGCCAATCATACTACTTGCCATGCCCGCCACCTTCAGGCGTTGTGATGAGAATTGCATTGCCATAGGCCAACCTGTAATCTTATTACTTCACACCGAACGGAATGCCTTTTTTCTTCTCGGCATCATAGAGCACGAACAGACCCTTACCGCCCACAACAAACTCCATCTTCGTAGTATGGTTCACACTGGTTTCCATTCGTAACGGCCTGTAGACGGCATTAACAAGATCCTTATAAGTAAAGAAATGCTGCTTTGAGTCTTTCTTGCCCTTACGGGTCTGAAGCTTTACTAACTGGTAGGGAGAGGTGCCGGAAGCCAGCCGGTCGTTGCGAAACTCTACGGTGAGGTGGGTGGCATTGTCGGTACTTCTCTTAAGCTCAATAATTTTCGAGGGTAGCGAATCGAGCATTAATTCATCGTTTTGTTCTTTGATTGTTACCTTTAAAGTTTCTTGACGGTCAATGACCAAATCGCCATCCTTCAAGAGAATATCGAACTTGGGGTCATAAGCTGGATTAAGTTGCTTGCGCGTCTCAACGAGTTCTGACATCTTAATGCTCTCAATGGCTCCCGTCTGTTGTTGCAGCAGCAAATAGTTTTCCTCATCCTTGTTCGAAGCATAGTTCTCTTCAATAATGACACCCACGTTCTCACCATGCTTGGTGCGCACCACGTCGAGCAGCGGACTCTGCTCGAAGATGGTCTGGTTGGGATTAATAGGATAATAACTGTACTTCACCACATCGGCAGTTTTAAAAGTCTGCATCACACCATTATCCAAATAAACACTCAGTGTGGAATCGGCATCTTCGGCAAACTGACCCTGATACTCCATACCCGACTTGAGCTGATATTTCACGTTGATGCCCGATAACGCAGTCTTCTTGCGGCGTTCACCACGCTTCATCCTCACTTCCTTCTCCCACGAAACAATATAGGTAGTAGGTGTCATCTCCAGATACTTAATGGTGGCACCACGCTCCAGCACTTTCACCATGCCAGCCGTACGGTCTTTGGTGGTTACGTCACAGAGAGTGAGCGTGCGATTGTCGCCCAGTCCTTCAAAGGCATCATTTTTTTCAGCCCATTGTTTCCAGGCGTCGTTCAGCTCCGACAACCTGTAAGCTCGCTCATTGCTAATACCTACCACATCTTTATTATTGAGAATGACCATGGCATTATCTGAAAGAAATGTACACAGGTCACCATTCTGTTTCTGGATATATCCGTGGAGCACCGTGCCATTCTTCAGCACTAAACTCTCAACTACTACGGCTTGAGCCGCCACCGCCATGGTCAGTGCCATGAACGCAAGGAATATTTTTTTCATAACTTGATTATTCAATTACTTCTTATATGGACTTTCTAACAAATTCTTTACATATTTTGCCTTGATGCCGTAATTGAAGCCCTGAGACCTTGTAGCTCCGGCATTCAAAATACCGATGAGCATTCCTTTGTCGTTAAAGACAGGCGATCCACTTGCACCGCCAAATGCTGCTGCATCAAATCCAAATGAATATTCATTAAGAATTTGAGTTATACTACCTCCTCGAGCCAAAAGATGAATGCCGTCTGAACGAGAATCTTGCAGACCCGTAAGCATGGGGAATCCCAATGTGTACATGTGACGTCCTATGGTCAGCGCCTCATCAGAAACATCCATACTGTCTTTTACATTCACATAGGTTGATTTAGGTGTTGGCAGCCGTTTGCTAATGGTCTGAATTAACGCTATATCAATATCTGTATCTTCTCCAGCAGAAAGGACTCTACATTTTGTAATGTTATCTGCATCGAATACTTCGCCTTCCGGAACAAGAGCAATATAGTCCAGTACTCCATCAACCTTCACCTTAGAAACGTATGCAGAAAGAGAAGATATTCCTTCCTTTGCATTGATTAACTCTACAGCCTGAGCAACCTTTTCAGCATAATAGTTTTGCATTGACTTAACGATCTCTACATTTTCATCAAACATCCATGGCTTCACTACATGCAGATTCGTAAGGAGCTTACCATCTTCCGATATAAAGAATCCAGTTCCTCCGTAAGTACCTTTTTTATCAAAAGCATCTATTAATTGTCTAGTTGAATATGTAGAGACGTCTAACGGACCATTAGCCCACAATAACTTTTTAGGAATAAACAAACTTGAAAGGTTAAGTCTATATTGTCTTCCTTTCGCAAAAAGCATTTTATTCCACTTGTCAACGTCAACGTCTCCTATACTTACTTCATAATGAAAAATACCAGTCAACATAACCACCGAATTATTAAAACGGTTGTATAGTTGCTCGTCACTGAATATATACGTCTTATTCCCCCTTCCATCTATCAGTTTCCACACTCCCAGTCCTATTCCTACGAGCAAAAGCACGCTCGCGGCAACCGCCAATATAGGCTTAATAGGACTAGTCTTGAAGTAGCGGCTGAGGTCTACTGGTACACCACCACAGACAATAACACTCTTCCGCTTGATGCGAATAGGTGTGTTCGAAGGTATTTTCATGCCATCGACGGTGGTACCGTTCTTACTGTGGTCAATAATATACATCTTGCCGTCCTTGCCTTCCTTGAGTGTGGCATGATAGCGACTGACGGTATTGCCTGAGATTTGTATGTCGTTATTGAAATTCGAACCGATGCCATAAATGGCCCTATAAGCCGAATTGTCCTCTGGCATAGGCACCTGACTCCACTGCAGCTCAACGTCGGCAAACTTCACCATGTCGCCTCGCCTGATGTTGACAGGCTTTCCACTAGCTATTCGCTGGTTCATTACATACGTTCCATTGCGGCTATTCTTGTCCTCAATAGTAATATCGCCACTGTTCATGAGTGTAATCTCGGCATGTAGCGAACTCACGTTAGGGCTGTTGATGACGATATCGCACTGTGCGTCACGTCCTATTTTCAGTAATCTCATAGTCGTATCGTTGTTTTTAGGTTATACGTTGTTATGAAAAACGGGGGGTAGCTATTATTAGTGGCGGCGAGTCACTTTTTTGTCGTCTTTCTTTTTGTCTTTGTCATCAGCTGTCTTTTTGTCTACTTTCTTATCTCCTCCGCTTTTTTTCTTCTCTGCATTGCGACGTGCATTATTGACCTTCTTGATAGAGTCTTCAACATGTTTCTTGATAGAGTCCTGCTTTTGCTTCTCCTCCTTGGCCAACTCTTCGGCCTTTTTCTTGGCATCTTCATTGTTGGCAGAGTCTGCCTTGACCACGGTCATGGGTGTCTGCTGATTATTATTACTGCCGCTATTCAGTGCATTGAAGCCCAGCACACCTCCCACTACCAGCACAATGGCCAAAAGCCCCATTAATGCATACCGCAGATAGGTGGCACGTGTGTCGGGTATAAGGTTCCAATCGAGCTGTGCAATATGTGCAAACGATACATTGTCATTGCGTGTAACGGGCACTGGTACATTCTGCGAAATACGAATACCGTTGACGTAGGTGCCGTTATAGCTCAGGTCAGTAATTGTCATCTTTCCTGATGGGGCAACTGTGAGCGTGGCATGTCGGCGACTAATAACATCGGTACGGTCGTCAATGACAATATTGCAGCTAACATCTCTTCCAATGGTATAAACTTTCATAGCCATAATATAATTCCTTCAGTTATTGTTTGTTTTCTTTTAATTTTTTAAGTTCCTTATCCACTGTCTCCTGCACGCTCTTGTTGTCGCTAACTACTTTCTTGTATATGATGAGCGTGTCGCGACTTTTGCCTGCCATTTGTTCAATCGAATCGTTTGCAGTCTTCAATTGTTTTATTTCCTCTTTAAGTTTAAGTGGTTCGTCATCGTTTTTCGATGAGAGCTGTAGCACGTTCAGTACAAGGCTACACAGGGCAATGCCGGTAAGTACTGACAGCATGAGTTTTGTTTTGATTGACATAGGTTGTTTCAGTATTGAGTTTTTCTTTGTTTCTATTACAGCAATAGTCAGATTATCGTGGCCACCACCCTGATTACATCCCATGTTGTCTACTGTAGTAGCCAGGTTGTCAACCAGTGCACCAAGTGCTTGTTTGCGGTGGGCAATCATTTTAATGAGTTCAGCCTCCGGCATGCTGCCGTGAATGCCATCGCTACAGAGCATGAAGCGGTCGCCGCGCTCGTATGGCAGTTCAGCAACGTCCACCTCAACATCAGGCTGTATTCCAAGTGCCCGCGTGATGACGTTCGACTGTGCCGACAGTCTTGCCTGCTCCTCTGTGATTACTTTCTGCTTTACTAAGTCGAACACCATGGAATGGTCGAAAGTACGGAACACCTTGCGACCTCCACGGAACTGATAGATGCGGCTGTCACCTACATGTGCCACATAGGCTGCGCGCTCATTAAGCAACAGTACGGTGGCCGTTGAACCCATTCCTCTGAGAGCAGGCATCTCGTTGCCACGATCGATGATAGCCATATTGGCCCGTCTTACGGCCTTTATCAAGATGTTGGGTATCTCTTCATCCTCTGCAGCCTCACTCACGCCAGCCAGTATCTCCTGCACAGCAATGCTCGAGGCCGTCTTTCCGCCAGGTCCTCCACCCATTCCGTCGCACACGGTCAGCAGAAATCCGCGTCTGGTCTGGGCAAATCCGTAAGAGTCTTGATTCTCAGCGCGTCCGCCTTGTCTCGATTCAGCAAACCCCACAAAAGAGTCACTGTCGCTGGCATGTAGTTTCTGTAGGTCCATATCTCAAGGTCTTTTTTTGCTTTATGTTATAATAATTAAGGTAGTTTTATATCATCATCAGAATGATGAACAATAGTGCAGCCATACCCAAAGTAATAGCAACGAGTGTAATCACGTTTTCCTGCATCCATACGGAACAGCGTTCCTGCCAAGACGGGTCTGGCAAAAGTGCCTCCTGTATAGCATTCTTGAACTCAAGTGCCGTCTGATAGCGCGCCGACTGTTCTTTCTCGGTGGCTTTCCAGATGACTTGCATAAGCTTGCGGGGTATCTTGTCGCTGGCGGGTAGCGGCTCTTTCATCTGCTTGGTGAGAGTCATTGCCTCCTCAGCACACGCCATGGGATTCTCGCCTGTCAGCAGTTCGTAGAAAGTGATGCCCAGTTCATAGATATCAGTCGTAGCATTGATCTGCACTGCCATTCCGTTTTGCTCTCTCAGAAGCTGTTCTGGAGCAGAATATTCAGGCGTTCCGATAAATCCGAACGACGAGAACTTATTTCCTCCGTTCATACGGGCTATGCCCAAATCCATCAGTCGCACATTTGAACCATTCTCAACCATGATGTTCGATGGTTTTATATCACGATGAATCACACCTCTTGAATGCACATAGTCAAGTGCACTTAACACAGAACAGATGGCATTGCAAATCTTCTCTACCCTATTGGTTACATCGCCAAGATTTTTTACATACTCATCAATGTTTTCACCTTGAACAAAGTTGCTTAAAATAAATATGGGGCCATAGTCTGGTGCATATTCACAGTAACCAATCATCTCGACCAGATTAGGATGCCTGAAAGCTAAGGATGCCTCCTGTTTAGCACGTTGACGAATCTGAATATTGTTGGCATAGGCATCTTTTACTTTTTTAATAGCAATAAGCGCACCATTCTTACAGCGGTAGCCTTTGTACACATCGCCCATGGCACCGCTGCCTAATGGCGGCTCGTAAGGATTATAGCAGTACCACTCGCCCATTACATATAAATAAATGTAAGGGTCATTAGGTCGCTGCATTACACTCTTAAAAGTTGCCATCCCCGTTGCGTTCTGCTATTAGTAAATTACTAAAAAAGTAATCACCTCAAATACCTACTGTTCCTCCTTTTGCTCCATAGGCTGATGAACCGTCCAAACCCACTGTTCCGCCTTGAGCAGGACCACCATAGAAAGGTGAATCTGGGCCAAACTGCTGCATCTGAGTAGCGTGAGGATCAAAATCATAAGGCATATCACTGCCATTCTCCTCAGTATCAGTGGCTATGAAATTCTCCGAAACTTTCAGTCCTAATGAGGCAGCATCAAGCAATACTAAATAGAGTTCATAATTGTCGCCTATAGTAATGATGTCACCATTCTTACATTCTTCGGCAGAGAATCCCAAACTGATGCCGTTCAGCATAGTACCATTGGTAGAACGTGCATCACTGATAGAGGCAATCACCTTCTCTGGATTCTTCATTTTACGCACAACAAGCACGGCATGCTCTGACGACACCGTTCCCTCGGCCAGTTGAATATCACAATTTGGATTACTGCCAATAGTATTCTGACCAATCTGCAATGGCCAATACTCACCTGCTGCTGTACGCGACACTGAATAAAGTAATCCTACCATAGGCTTACCCAAATTGCGGGGCTTTGATTGCTGCACACCCTGAACAGGCTGTCCGCCCTGCACTGGCTGCTCATATCCGCCCATACCAGGAACCACAGTACCTCGCGACGAGCCACCACCAGTTGATTGACGATTGTAAAACTGCGGATTACCACCGCCCATGCCATAAGGCCGAGACGTATTGTCAGGCTCAAGCCCTTGAATAACTGTTTTGTTTTGTGACATATTTCCCTCGTTTTAAATTGTAATAATCATTCATTTTCTAGTTATTTAGTAACGTTTTACGCAAAGAAGATAATGGTAGCTTTAAATCAAAAACTTCAGCGTAGGATAGTGCAAAGATATGGTATTTTTTAATTCTAACAAAAAAAATCCTTGTTTTTTCTCTTTTTCGAGATAAAAACAAGGAAAAAGAAAGTGATTATACCTACTTTAAAAGTAGGTACGACAGTCAAATTTAGCCACACCTTCACTGCTCTGCGAAGGCAGCGGCCTCGGCAGCGGCAATGATGTCCTCGCGGTCTTGCTCTACATGCTGATGAGTGATGTCTGAGAGGTCGAAGTCGTCGTTGGAGTTCTCTGAGCGCTCTGAGCGCTCGGAGATCTCGGAGTTTTTCGTGCTCTTCGATCGCTGCTTTCTCTGCTTTCCGGCCTTCTTTTCCGGCTCCTCTGTCACTTCGCTATCGGTAAACTCCGAGTACCACTCGTCAGTTCTGTTCTGCTTGATGATAAAGTCGGTCTTCTCAGCCTCCAGATTGGGTGCAGCCATAGTGGGCTCCTCTTCCATCTTAGTTCGGTTCGACTTGGCAGTGAAGATGGCATCGATGAATTGAGGCTCTCGACGCAGTCGTTCCAGTGTCACTTTCGAAGCCAGCTGCTGAGCCTCCTTCTTCGAGAAGCCCTGACCCTTGCCGCCCTCCACGCCTTCTATCATCACCTGGAATCCGAAGACGGGCGATCCTTGCTGGTCTTTGCTCTGTTTGAGCATGCAGAACTCCATGCGTACACGGTTCTTCTGTGTCCACTCCAACAGTTTCGATTTGAAGTTCACCTCTTTATACGCCACTTTGTCGATATTGACCATCTGTGTCAGTATGCGCTTTTTCATGAATCGCATCACAGCTGCATAGCCCAGGTCCAGATAGATGGCGCCTACGAGTGCTTCGAAGGCATTGCCAGCCATGTAGCTGTTGTGCGAACGCGACTGTCCGCGCGACTGTATCAGTTCTGTCAGCCCCATCTCCTCGGCCAGTTTGCCAAGCGACTCACGGCTTACGAGTTTCGAGCGTGTGTTGGTAAGAAATCCTTCGCGTTTGCCTTTGAAGTGTTCGAACACGATATGTCCCACAACAGCGTCCAGAAGGGCATCGCCCAGAAACTCCAGTCGCTCGTTGTTGAGTGGTTTTCCTTTGTCGTTGCGCTGTCCCGAGCTCTTGTGGGTCAGAGCTATCTTATAGTAGCTGATATCGTCAGGGTAGAATCCCATGATTTTAAAGAGTGACTGTCGCAGCTCTTTTTCGTCACGGAACTGAAGACGAATGATTTCAATAAAATCTCTGAAAGTCATATTTGTGGTTTTAGTTTAGAGTAAAGAGTGTAAAGTGTAGAGTTTGCTACCGCAATCCGCCATAACACTTAGATGTTGGAGCGGTAGCAAACTCTACACTCTACACTCTAAAACTATCCACTATCCAAGGTATTTCTTGAACACCACGCAGGCATTGTGGCCACCGAATCCGAACGTGTTGGAGAGTCCGGCACGTACGGTGCGCTGCTGAGCCTTGTTGAAGGTGAAGTTCAAGCGATAGTCAATCTCTGGATCTTCGTCGCCCTCCTCATGATTGATAGTGGGAGGCACCACGTCGTTCTGTACAGCCAGCAAGGTGACCATAGCCTCTACGGCTCCGGCAGCACCGAGCAGATGTCCTGTCATCGACTTCGACGACGAGATGTTGAGCTTATAGGCGGCATCGCCGAACACATCCTTGATAGCCTTAGCCTCTGAGATATCGCCCACATGGGTCGATGTGCCGTGCACATTGATATAGTCTATATCCTCGGGCTGCATTCCGGCATCCTCCAGCGCGTTCTTCATCACCAGCTTGGCACCCAGTCCTTCGGGGTGAGAAGCCGTGATGTGATGAGCATCGGCACTCATGCCTGCACCCACCATCTCTGCATAGATCTTGGCACCACGTGCCTTAGCGTGCTCCAGCTCCTCCAGGATAAGACAGCCGGCACCCTCGGCCATAATGAATCCGTCGCGACTTGCGCTGAACGGACGGCTGGCCTTCTCAGGCTCGTCGTTGCGCGTAGAGAGTGCTTTCATGGCATTGAATCCGCCCACGCCAGCCTCAGTGATGGCAGCCTCGGCACCGCCTGCGACGATGGCGTTGGCTTTGCCCAGACGAATCAGGTTGAAGGCATCGGCCAATGCGTTGCTTGAAGAGGCACAAGCCGAAGACGTGATATAGTTAGGACCGTGGAATCCGTACATGATGGATATTTGTCCGGCAGCAATGTCGGCAATCATCTTCGGTATGAAGAAGGGGTTGAACTTCGGTCCCATTTCCTTATGTGTTGCGTAGAAAGACACTTCTTCCTCGAAGGTTTTGATACCACCGATGCCCACACCGAACACCACGCCGATGCGGTCCTTGTCTTCCTGCTCCAGGTCCCATCCGCAGTCTTCCACTGCCTGCTTGGCAGCGATGAGGGCCAGCTGCGTGTAACGGTCCATCTTTCGAGCCTCTTTGCGGTCCAGATATGCGTCCATATCGAGGTTCTTCACCTCGCAGGCAAACTTCGTCTTAAAATTGGTAGTATCAAAATGTGTAATAGGCGCAGCACCGCTCACACCCTTCAGCAGGTTTTCCCACATCTCCTGCGGGGTGTTGCCCACTGGTGTCACAGCACCCAGTCCTGTTACAACTACTCTTTTTAGTTCCATAGAAAAAAATAGATAAGCGGACCCCCCTACTGCCCTCAAGAATGCTTCATTAGTATAATATCAACTAAAGAAGCTCCCTCGGGGTCAGTAGGGGGGACCTGACAATTTTACTTTGAGTTTTCCTCAATATAAGAAATGGCATCAGCCACCGTAGCAATCTTCTCAGCCTTGTCGTCGGGAATGCTGATTCCGAACTCTTTTTCGAACTCCATAATCAACTCTACGGTATCCAGAGAGTCGGCACCCAGATCGTTAGTGAAACTTGCCTCAGGCTTTACAACAGCCTCGTCAACACCCAGTTTGTCTACGATGATTGCCTTTACTTTGCTTTCAATTTCTGACATGATTTTTTTTCTCTTTAAAATGTTAATAATTAAGTTCTTATCTTTAAAAGCGGTGCAAAGTAACACATTTTCTTTGAGTTACGCAAACTTTTTACGAAAAAACTACTCTATTTATGCACACTGGGTATATGTTTGTGCATATTTTCAGCCACTTTATTTGTGTATTTTACACTAAATGTCATTTGTTTACCACTCTGTCTAAGGATTTAAAGGATTGAAGGATTCTTTTTTTATCAAACAATGTAAGAGGAATGAACAGCATCCTTAAAATCTTAAAATCCTTAGAAAAAAAACTGACGCAGAAATTGTTGTCTAAGGATTTGAAGGATTGAAGGATTCTTTTTATCAAACAATGCAAGAGGAATGAATAACATCCTTAAAATCCTAAAATCCTTAGAAAAAAAACTGACGCAGAAATTGTTGTCTAAGGATTTAAAGGATTGAAGGATTCTTTTCTTATCATAAAAAAAAGAAACTACTCGGGCCCTGAGTAGTTTCTTGACGAAGTGAGTAAGAATAAAATTAGCTGTTGAGCAGTGCGGTGGCTTCAGCTCCACCTATGATTCCCAGCAGGGCTGAGCCTACTGCGATGATCACCTTGATGATGATGCTCCAAATCTTTTGTTGTGTGTTTTCCATAGAATCAGATTTATTTATTATTTAGTCTTTATAATCCCCCCTTCCCCTTGGGAGGGGGTCAGTGGGTGGGTTATTTCCCCTTGGGAGGGGGTTAGGGGGTGGGTTATTTCCCCTTAGGAGGGGGTCAGTGGGTGGGTTGTTGGGGATTAAGGCTGCTCCTCTACCGATCCGCTAGTGCCTCCGCCCTGCTGCTGTGAGTCGTCGGTGTTGTCGCCCTCGTCCTCCAGGTAGGATGCGTTCTTGGGCAGTTCGGCCACCCTCACGCCACGGGTGAGCTCCTTGACCATGTGGTTGCCGTCGAGCTTGGTCTCTGGATAGAAGAGCACGCGCACGCCCTTCACGTTCTTCTTGATGTCGTACTCTTCCATGTTCTCGGCACCGGTTGACTTCACGCCCAGCTTGAATGTTCCCAGATAGGGGATGGTTACCTTGAGTGAGCGCTGCACCTCCTTCTTGATGGCGGGTCCGAGCTCTGAGAGCACTGCGAGGATGTCGGCACGCTTCACGGTGCAGTTGTCCTCAATCTCGCTGGCCAGCGCGTCAATCTCCACCTTGTCCAGGATGACTGCTCTACCATACCACTTGCCATAGGCGTTCTTCATCTCCTTGTTGTTGTTCTGATACTTCTTAATAAATAGTGACATAATGTTTTAAATGTGTGTTTTTTAAATGGGTTAATTACTAAATGTTTTGTTTCTCATGGTGTCTTTCGCGATCGACATTCTGTTGTTGTTGCGCTCAGGAGTGTTGTTGTTTCCTGATTGCGATGCAAAGGTACAACGCTTTTCCGGGTTCTGCAATAGCTGATGTAGATAGAAATGTGTATAGGGATGTAGATAGCGACACGTTCAGGAGCTCAGCCGATGTTCATCCACAGGGTGTTCACGGGTTGTTTCTCCATCATGATGAGGTAGCGCTCCATGAAGTTGAGCTGCTTAACGCCCTTGCGCTGCCTGCCTCGGTTGGCCAGAAAGTAGGCATTGCTCGGCTGCACCACATGCAGCAGTTCGCATCCTCTCCTCACGATCTCTGAAAAGGAGAGTAGCATGCCATATTCGTCGTGCAGGCTGCCGGTCTCGAATACATAGTAGAGCATTTCCATGAGATCTACTTTCGATGCTTTCCAGGTGAGTCCCTCTTGTTCTTGATGTTCCTTGAGCAGTTGCTCCACCTCTTGCGCCATCTGCATCGTGGCTTGACGTTGTTTCATTTGTCGATTGCTGACAAAGGGTGATGTAATAGATTCGTTCATTTTTCTTTATATATATATAATAAGGTGTAAAGATGTGATATGATTCTTTCGGGTGCAAAATTAGCTTTTTAACGTGCAACAGGTGTTCACAACCAAGAAATAGAGTGTTAAAAATGCGCGATTTTTAGATTTTTTAATAAAAGCATGAATGATTCGTGGATAACATGAATGATATGCTTTTTTTCGTCTGCGACGCTACGTGAATGACCGTGAATGGCCATGAATGATCCATTAATAATAAAACAATAGCAGCTACAATCACTTTTGACTGTAGCTGCTACATATTTAGGGTTCATTCCCCCCTTCCCCACTTGCGAGGGGTCGGGGGTAGGCTTTTTACCATTCTTCTTTCTCTTCTTCGTCGTCCCACTGGCTATGACCGCGACGGCGGGAGAGAACTTGACCTTCGGGATCTGCCTCATCCTCATCATTACCTTCGTTGGAGATTTTAGGAGCAGAACCTGCTATCATCGTTTGGAGCTCAATCACAGTTTCGATTGTCTCGGGGGTCAGATATGTCTTTTTCATATTTCTTAATCGGAATATTAATTATTTAACCATGACTTTACGGATGGAGCCATCGCTCATCTTCAAGATGTTAGTGCCCTTCTGGAGCTTAGATTGCTTCACGCCGTTGAGATTGTAAATCTCGACTGTGCCTTCGCTCAGAGCTTTCAGAGTGCTGATGGCTGTAGTCTCGCCCTCACCGAAGAAGAAGGCATCACGAGCACTTGCAGCTTCAACAGTCAGGTAAGCGTGGTTAGAACCTACCGTGGGCTGCTTGCCTTCAGCTACCCTGTAGAAGCCGAGCTTCTCTTTCTTGTTCTGCAGTACATAGCTGTCTACAGGAGCATCCTGATCAGCATAGACACCAGTGAACAGGCCTTCGGTGTAGGTGAGTGCAGTACCCTGGGCATCGCCCGTCACAGTCTCGTCCCATGCACCCTCAATGAGGTAAGGCTTGTTGGCCTCGAGAGCGTTAACCTCTGTGAGTGTCAGACGGTCGTTTTCCGTAGCATCGCAGGTGTAAGCCTTCACTTCAGCAGGAAGCTCCTGTGCGAACGGCAGCATCACAGTACCCCAACCGGCAGCAGTGGTGTTGATTTCGATAGAGGGTTTCGTGGTCTCAACGATGTTGAAGTCGATGTGAGAGTTCACGGTGAACACACCTGCATCCTGAGAACCAATGAATTGGTTAGCCTCGGTGTTGCGGAGATTCCACTTGCCTTCAGTAGCAGTTGGGATCACAGTCACTACGAGTGCCTTAGATGCATCGGTGGTTGTACGAATCTGACCGGTATTGCCTCCATAAGGTACGCCAGTAGAAATGTAACGAACGTTGCCGTCGGCATCAATCTGCGACATCTTGTAGTTGTTACCGCTTACCTTGGTGAAGGTGAATGCCTGTGCCAGGTTCACGTTAGCAGGTTCCTTGTACTGGATGTTGTAATAACCACCATCGTTACGTGCGTTAGCAAGATAGGTTATTGCCTTCTGATCGTAAGTCCAGCCACTGTAGGTCAGGATAACGTTGAAGAGCTGTCCGTTGCTTGGCTCATTGATGGTTGTCAGAGCATCATACGCGTTCTGAACTTCCTCAACAGTAGCAGTTCCCTGTACGAGAGCATTGGCATCATCGATAGCATCCTGGCTGTACTGGAAGGCACCTGTACCGATGTTTGCAGTAGGAATGGCTGCGGTTGCATAGTCAACGTTACCCTGGGTGCTTTCGTCCGTTACCTCCTGGAGATAGAAGTCATCGAAGCTACTCAGCTGACCATTTTCACCGAGCCAGCGAGCACGGAACTGAACATAAGCGTAATTGCTTGAATTGGTGAATTCATATTTAATCTCAGACCATGTTGTTTCAAGACTTTGCGTAGTGCTAATGACTGAAGTCTCTGTTCCTAACGTATTTGTCAAGCTTACTTTTTGGAATTCTGTAGAGCCACCACTCTTTGCAGTCTTAGTCCGATATCCAAAGATATAGGTTTTACCATTCTCAATAGGCCAAGCTGTACCGATTGAAGAAGCTGCAGAGCTTCCGCCATGATTCTTCGAGCGGAGATACTTATTATCATTCTCGGTAACAATATCAAAGTTTGTTGAGTTTAACTGTGCTGCAGCATTAGTTGCATCTGTCCATCCATAATACCCATTAGGATATTCAAACGAACCGTTCTTGATGAGGTTTTCGCCCAGTGTTACAACTGTACGAGTAGCGCCATCGTTAACATATGAAGAAGCGACCACCTCTGTTTCCGGATAAGTTACAGTCACTGTAGCAGTAGCGTTAACGTTTTCATCAAGCGTAGAGGTTGCTTTAATGGTGGTTGTGCCAGGAGCTACACCAGTTACGACACCACCAACTACAGTAGCCACTGTTTCGTCAGATGATACCCATGTGACACCTTCTGTTGCATCAACAGGTGTATAATCCACTGTCAGCGTTACAGTGTTGTTCGTAGCGTTCAGCGCAATAGGCTCAGTCACCTCATCGTCTCCTACCTTCAGCGCGATAGCAGTAGGCACGATGGCAGCCTCCTCAGGAGTGAGGTCGCGAACCTTGGTGTACTTCACATTCTTGAAGCACAGCCAAGAAACATTATTGCCGTCAGCGACATTAAAGTTGAGAGTTAGGTTACCGTCTTTTACCAAACCCTTTGCAGTGTAGGTAGCATACTGGAACTGAGACTCACCAATCTGCTCTCCTTCCGTTACATCAACTGCAGCATATTCACCTTCTCCATTACCATTCACGTCCATCGTGATACCAGTAGCATCAGTTGCAGCAATCTCATTCTTTGCGCGGACGCGTACCAACGCAGAAACACTGTAGAGACCATTGGGAAGGTTTGTGAGAGTGCCTGTCCAAGTATTCTCAGCCAGCGAGTTGGCATCAGCTGTCCAGTACTCATAGAAGGGAACCTTGAAGTTTGAACCATCGCTCTCACCCTCAGTTGACCAAGTGTTCACATAAAGCGCTTGATCATAGTCGTTCAGCGAGAAGCCGTCGTTCAAGTATTTCACGGCAGCACCATTGGGATTGCCTCGCCATCCTGAAAGTGCTGTTCCAAGAGTTGTGCCTGCAGCAGCAGCAGCGTCTGTAGTGAGTGAATTGTCAGTGTAGGCATTATTGATGGCTGCAATGGCCTCAGCGAATGTTGTTGTTGCAGCAGCCGAAGCGAAGTTGTGAGCCTCCTTAAGTGCATTGGCAGCGGTAATGGCCGTAGCAGCATCGGTATAAGCATCCTTAGATGCCTGAGCAGCAGCAATAGCATTCACAGCCGCGTTGTAGTTTGCAGCTGTCTTCTCGCTGTTATAGTTAGCTATGGCGTCAGTTTGTGCCTGTGCCACGGTGGCATTCATCTTACCCGTGACAGCCTCCACATCTGGCAGACCGCCCACATACTTAAGTGTGAAGTTGTCAAGAGCCAGCCAGCTGCTGCCAGCACCTGTTCCTACACCCTCGAATCCAATGGTTGCATGGACCTTGTCGTCAACGGCAAAGTCTACCACATAGGTATTCTGTTCATCGGCAATTTTCACAGCCTTCTCATTGCCACCAGCAAAGACCTTGGCTGAGGACACACCGCGAGCTTTCACATCAACAGTAAGTTCATAGAGTCCTGAAGGGAGTAAACTAATTGTTTGTGAGAGACCCTTTGTGCCATTGGGCTGCCAGAATTCTACGTAGTTGTTTCCAGTTTTTCCAAAAGAGGTATTACCTTGAGTAACCATATTCCCAGTGTTTGTCCATCCTGTTAATCCATTTTCAAATGAGGGATTCGTGATAAACGAAGTCAGGTCAACATTCGTTCCTCCATTTATAGTAGAAACTATGCTTACATATTTCTTACAATTTGCTACTTCTGCTGCAACAGCTAACGATGCATTATTCAAGTTAATAGTTGCCTCTGTCAACTTATCAATATCCGAGAGGTCATCACCAGTAAGCGTATTAGCTGTGATAATTCCATCAAGGGTGCTTTTCTGCGTTGCATATAGGGTGAAACCATCAAGAGTTTCTGAAGCTGTAGTCGCTGCTGTCATGGCTTCGTTATAAGCTAACTTGTATGAAGCAACACTATAATATTGAGTTAGCGTGAACTGGCCGAATGTAGTCCAACTTGGAACATCCGTATAACCGTCAGCCACTATGCCAAGAGTCAATGTGCCGTCGGTAACATAGGTATATAAAGAATTCTGGTAACCATTTGCAACAGTAATGTCTCCACGACCATTGGCCTGTGCAGGCACATCAATCCAATGGAGGAATTCAACCTTAGCGTCATTAGCATAAACGAAAGCAGGACTACTGGTCTTCTCAGAAACCAAATTCAAGGCTTCTGCCTTATTTGCCGGGCGATATGATCCCACAAAAGTAACCTTATAGAGACCATTAGGCAGCCCACTGACGGTTTGTTTGCAGTAACCACAACCATTCCAAAATTCCGCACATCCATTACCTACATTCCAGCCTTCGCTACGTTGAGAAACAGTTCCGTGTGTCCAATTGTCTCCATTACTACCAAGGGTTGGATTCTTGATACTGGAAGTATAGTCTTTGCTCATAAATTCCTCAGCATCGCTAATAAGTGTCTCCAGTTCAGAAACTGTGCTGACAGAATAGCCAAGAGCAGCGGCATAGGAAGCAGCCTTTCCGTCCTTGTATGCCTGAATGGCAGCATCATATTCTGTCTTCGTAAGGAACTTCCATACACTTGCTGCTGCAGCATCTGTCGTTGTGCCGAGAGGCTTCTCCTTATAGGCATTCTCCCCTCCGTTGTTCACCCAATAATTGCCGTTCAAACTAACTTTATAGCCATTGCCAGAAGCAGTAAGCGTAAACTGTGCTGGAGAGCCATTGTCTACATACAGGTCACTTCCAAGGCCTTTAGTTTGATTCCTTACAGTATTCCACATGATGTTTTGCAGTTTGTAAACACCATCGGAGATGTAAACGGCTTCCCATCCAAGTCCGCCAACGTCTTTCATAACAGCTCTCGTTGACCAATTGTCACCTTGACTAAGAAACTGTCCGGTACTAATGTCCTGAATCCAGTACACAGTACCGTTCGTCAGCTGTGCATTCACACTAATACCTCCTAAAAATAACAAGGCGGTAATAGTTA
>JAEEGH010009451.1_pt1 | contig 22745 bp, 21 predicted proteins | sample 9134181 | NCBI WGS metagenome assembly JAEEGH01 (sample SAMN16246544, study PRJNA631951) | gut metagenome | biome: gut microbiome; feature: rumen; material: DP-attached | host: Bos | place: Iran: Karaj | collected 2018-10
AAGGTCATAAAGGTCCAGCCAGATTCCTTCTTTCATATCAATCCAGATTGTAAGCTTTTCAATTTTAGAAGAGAGGGGATAGTGTTCTGCCGAGAGTGGAAAATAAAGTTTAATAGTAATTCTGGCATCGCTTTTATAATCAGCCGCAAGCTCAAAACGATAGACGAAAGGAAGCGTCTGTAAATCTGCAATAATGTTGTGACCGTCAAAAAAGAAAGTTCTCTGCTTCTGCCAGGAAAGGTCAGGAACATTCATAGGCCAGTTTTCTGTAAAAGAATCTTCCGAACTTTTTACATCAACTCTAAGCTTAAAAGCTTCACCGTTTACACCGCGCAGCTCAAAGGCCTTAAAGTTCACATTTCTGTAAATGATTTTTTCAAAGCCGCGGTCAGCATAAAGGTCAAAGCTTTCGTTGTCATAAAAAAACAAAAGGAACAGGCACTGTATCACAGAATAATCCAGCCGCGTAATAAAGCAGCCTTCAATTTCCTTATGAGTGATAACAGATTTCTCCCTGTTCCTTTTACCGATACATTCAGGCAGCACGTAGCCTTTCGACGTTAATCTTACAGTTTCCTCACTGTATGGTAATGGAGTTAATTCACCGTCTCTTGAAACAGTCAGTGTGCAGTCTCTACCTTGAATTCTCATAAGGACATTCTAAGGGTAGATACCGTTTCCTATGGGTTAATTATTGTTAGGATTTGGGAAAGACTTCCCAGTAACACCCCATAGTTTACAGATAATAAATAAAATAACATCAAAAGAATATTTAGAGGTATTTATGACATATGGTTATATTCGTGTAAGCACCGACAAACAAACTGTTGAAAATCAACGTTTTGAAATTAATACATTTTGCCAGAGACAACATCTAAAAATTGATGGTTGGATTGAAGAAACAATAAGCGGAACTAAGAATTATGATAAACGCAAACTTGGAGACCTTTTAAATATTGTTCAAAAAGATGATTTAATAATCTGCGCTGAGCTTTCGAGACTTGGGCGTAATCTTTTTATGATTATGGAAATTCTTTATATCTGCATGAATAAAGAATGTAAGGTATGGACTATTAAAGACAATTACCGACTTGGTGATGATATTCAAAGTAAAGTACTAGCTTTTGCTTTTGGCCTTTCAGCAGAGATTGAAAGAAACCTTATAAGTCAGAGGACAAAAGAAGCTCTGGCCTTGAGAAAAGCACAAGGAGTTCATATTGGAAGAATTTCAGGCAGTCATAATTCAAAAGTAAAGCTTTCTGGTTATGAAGAGATTATCCAGGAACAATTGGCATTGGGTTTATCAAAAGCTGAAATTTCCAGAATTCTGAATGTAGATCGTACTACGCTTTGGAGATTCTTAAAATCGTTGGATTAAACTCACCGAATGATTGCAACGGTTTTGATATTGTGATTGGAAATCCGCCGTATATCAAAGAATATACAAATAAAGATGCATTTGACGGATTCCGTGAAAACAGTCCTTATTACGTAGGAAAAATGGATTTATGGTATGGATTTGCTTGTCATGGTTTAGACTTGCTTCGAAAAGATGGCGTTCTATGTTTTATTGCACAAAATAACTGGACAACAAGTAGTGGTGCCAAATTAATGAGAAAAAAAATAATTGAAGATAGTAAAATTTTACAAATGCTTGATTTCAACACATATATGATTTTTGAGAATGCAGATATTCAAACAATGGTAATGCTATTTCAACGAAATAAAAATACTGACAATTATAACTTTGATTATAGAACTTTATTGGAAAATTCTGAAAAAGAAGATATGCTTTCACTGCTTAAAAAAAGTAATACTAAAAAAACAAAATATTTATCACCCAAATTAGTAAGGGAGAATTATTTAGGTAAACTCCTAACATTTACAGAAAATGATTCTATCCTAGATAAAATTGCAAATGATAAACTTTATCTTACAGAAGAAGAAGTAACGCAAGGCATTATTGGAAATCCTGATAATGCATTCAAAGTAGATGATGCTGATATAAAATCATTTAATTCAAATGAAAAAAAATTTATTCATAAGTTTCATACTCATACAGAAAGATATGAAATTGATGATACTGATATAAATATTATTTATTTATCTTCTAAAGACAATCCTGATTTTGATATTAATAAATACCCAAATATAAAGAAGCAATTAACACCATTTAGTAATGAACTAAAAAATCGAAGAGAGGTATTGCTTGGTAGATTTTCCTGGTATTTCTTGCATTGGCCAAGAAAGGAAGAAACATTTAAAAAAGGATTTGAAAAGATTATCACACAAGTAAGATGTGAAAAACCTAAATTCTGTTATACAACTGATGAGTATTATGGTTCTCGTGCACTTTTCTTTATTCAAACGAAACGTTGGAATATGAAAATGCTATTAGGAATTCTTAATTCAAAACTTGTTGAATTCTGGTTACGAGGAAAAGGAAAGATTCAAGGTGCTGTATTAAAACTTGATAAAGAACCTTTACTTGGAATTCCACTTCCTAAAAGTGTACCAGCAAATAAGGAAAAAATGATTGTTGATTTAGTAGATAAGATACTTTACGAAAAAGAGAAAGACAGCACAACAGACATTTCATCTTATGAAAAGAAAATAGATAATATTGTTTATGAATTGTATGGTCTAAGTGAAGAAGATATTAATCTTATCAAATAATTGCTTATTTGGTATTTTTAATAATATTTCGTTCTTCACTTGATAGATCATATAAATCATATACTAATTCATCAATTTGAGTTTCAAGTTCTGTTGTGTCAGTTTGAGGATCTTTCTTTTTAATTGAAAGAATTTTATTTACTATGTTAATAATTTTCTCTTTACTTTCATTTGAGAATTTCAAAGGAAAATTATTAATCATATCTTTAGTGAAAGTAATTCCACCACAATAGCTACTAGAAGAATATTTATTCTTGATATAAAAAATCGGCAAACGAGAGTTTAGAAGTCCCATTAAAAATTTTAATAATTGAATATCTTCTGAACAAATTACCATTGTACTTTTTCCTGGTAATATTTCGGCAGTTTCATCTAAACAAACATCTAACAAATTAATCCCTTTAAGAATAAGTTTAGGACGTTTTGCTCTTTCAATATAAGTTCTACCTAAACTTTTCTCAAATTTCTTAATTTGTACTACCGGATAATTAAATTGCCCATCATAAGAAATAGGTTTTAAATCCCATTTATTGTAATATTTGCCAATAGTTCCAGTATTAATTAGCTTATAGTATTTGTCTTTTTCAGGATTTTCATTTTCTTCAATTAGTTCTTTTACAATATAGAAATCCGAAGTTGCACAAGCACCTTCGCATTCACAATAATCACTTATCTTTGAATTAATTAAATCAATTTTGTCTACAAGTGCCGAATTTTCAGAAAACATAAAATCTATTAAATATGGTTTGTCAATATTATTAACGTTTTTTGCAGACCTAAAACTAATTGTGTCAGATGTAGTAAACTCATATGCTTTTAATTCATTTGAATTTCGCTTAAATAGAGTTATAATCGCATCAACTGTAGCACTTTCAAAAACTTTACTTCCTGCTTTCGTTATTAATGATAATCGTCTTCGTAATTGATTTTCCCTAAATTTTAAACCAAAACCTTTTGATAACCATTTGTCTGGAGTAATAAAAGAAAGAATTGAACCAAGCGATAAACCTAATTCAAAAAATGCCATATATATATCCCAATTTCCAGCTAAATTTACAAATGTTTTCTGTAATAGTTTTCTTTCCCATTCAAGTCCGTTATTAGTCATAGTCTCTGAATCAATATACGGTGGGTTTCCAATCACGATATCAAAACCGTTGCAATCATTCGGTCGGTTAAATACATCATTAAACCAAGTGTGCCACAAGAAGAAGTCTGGAGTTCCTTCCCAAATTTTTTCATGGAGTTGCAAGGCTTTTTCACTATTTTCTTTTAATCCGCAAGTTGCACTTGCTAAATCATAAACAAGTGATTTGATGATATCATTTTTTACAGCTTTATCTTCATGATTATTATCATCAAAATATTCATCCATATTTGTTTTTAAAAGAGTTCTTTGTTCTTCGTTATAATCGAACTCTCCTTCAGGTGGAACTTCAAGCATATGGCTTAAATCAATTCCTTCATAACATTCAAGCAAGCTGTTTCCCTGCATGATTTTGTAATCAAGGTTAGGAAGTGGAATTGGTTCATTTTCATCTACAATAATTGCAAGCCAGAATCTTAATCGGGCAATATCTACAGCACCTTTTTCAATATCAACGCCGTATATATTATTTTTAACGATATGTTTTTTAAGCTGAGAGCGAGTTTTGCCTTCACCAATTAAAAGCTGTGTGCAGGCTAAGAGCTCATTCATCATACCCATTGGAAATGCTCCAGAACCTACAGCTGGGTCACAGACTTTTACATTGAGTAAGGCATCTAAAACATCAGCCTCTTGTGCTTTAGTAAATTGGTTAGTGTGATTAATTACAAAGTCTCTTGTATCAAGTCCGGTCTTTTCATCAAGATATGCAATAAGACTTTCACGACACATATACTGTACAATTTCTTTTGGTGTATAGAAAGCTCCCTTGTCTTTATTATCTTCCAGCAAGTTTTCAAAAATTTTACCAAGCATTTCTGGGTCTACACCAATTTCCTGGTCATCAGGATCGGTTTCATCAATTGTAAAATTATATTGATTAAAGAAATCTAAAAGGTCTTCAAAATGTTCTTTCTTGAACTTTACTTTCTTTTTATCTAAATCATCTTCTTCAAAAAGACCTCCATTTAAGTATGGAATACGAACTTTTTCACCGTATATATCACAAATTGCTTTTGGCGCGATTGCATCTTCTCCTCGGTCTGAATTAAGGGTCTTAAAAAATAAGGGTTCCAGGGCCTGTTCCAAGAAGTCTTCTTTTATACTATCATCTGCATTATTAAAAAGATTGAAAATAAAGTTCTTGTCGCCATTTCCCCATGCTTCTTTTTGGGGAACTCCAAGCCAGCCTTTTTTCTGTAAAAAGTGCAGGAATACCAAACGTCCCATCATCTTTTTTACATAATCGCGTACAAGTTTATCATCTCCATCAAATGCAGATTTAAAAGCTCCATTTGCATTCTTTGTTTTTTCTTCAACAAACTTTCCGCTTTTCTTTACAAAACGTTTACCACTAATATATTCAACTAAATCTGCATAGTGTTCACGATATTTATCAAAGAATTCTTTGCTTAAAGGTTCTACGCCGAATGCTTCAAGCATGTCTTCATCTTTGATTGTAGAAAGCCCTTGTAAAGTATCAAAACGTTCTGCAATAGTTCTGCAAGCATGTTCAGTTCCACAAAGATATGTAAAGCGTTTTGCGTCTGTGCTTTCTTTATTTGTAGTTGCTCTGTGGCAATAACTTACACGCCATTCTTTTTTATCATCTGTAAAATGGAAAAAGATAATGGCATTAGAATCATTTGCCATCATTTTACGAACACAATTCTGAATATTAACTCGACTGCGTTTCAATGCAACTGAATCCTGAACTTCAACATCTGCAAATGTAATAGGGAAACCGCCGCGAATCTGGGCAATAATGCTGAAAGATTTTATCTGCTTTTTGTCGGAATCAGAAAGAATTTGATTATCTGTTAATGTCGCATCTTTTGCCTTTGCGAAAATTGGCTGAATAAGATTTTCAAAAATTACCTTTTTTCCTGGATATTCACTTTCAAATAATGTTCTCAATTCAGATTTTTCCATTTTCTATTTCCCCTTATTTAACAATAAATTCTATTGCTACTTCCGCATTTGTATCATCAGATTTAACTTGTGTAAACTTGTACAGATAATCAATATCTGCCTCAATAGTCATGTTTCCAAGTCCGTCATTTGCAAAATCCATTTCAAGAACTTTGTTTATAATTCCAAAATTCTTGTCATTTATTGAATTTGCAATTTCATCAAGCTTGTTTTCATATTCCTCTGAAAGTCCAGCAGAATATAGTTTTTTAATTTTATTTGCTGCATTACTAATTTCGGCAGCTCCTTTTCTAAGCTTACTTCTCATAGAAATTTCAGCATTCTGTTTATCTGCAGCATAACAGTTTAAAACAGAAGTCTTATATTTTTCTATCAGTTCATTATCAGTTTCTGTTCCTGTTATATCAGAAAGAGGCTTTAATCTTTCAAAGAATTCTAGCTGGCTTACTTTTCTAGCACTTCCATCTTCATTTGAAATATAAAGGAACGAGTGCAAAAGATTATTATTTTTATCGCTTTCATGCAATGCAGAAAGTCCGGCTTTATTCTCATTTTCTACAGCGGTAATTATCTTTCCAGAAAGATTTGAAAGTCTGTTATACTCATCAGCTTGGTTTTTCTTAAAATCTCGCAGTTCAGAAATAAACGGCATAATTGGCGTTTCTGTATCGTCTAATTCATCATGCATAACTTTATCAAAGTGTTTTACTTCCTCTTCTGTAGAATAAATCTGGCTATCCTCACCAAACAATTCATGGAAAGCCTGAAGCTTTACATAAGTTCTGTTTTTAAGGTTAATCTGATTATCTCCCAAAGTTGAAGGATAGAAATTATAGTTCCAGATTTTCTTAGCGTCCGTACCAATACGGTTTATACGTCCTAAACGCTGCATAAGTCGTGTAGCATTCCAAGGTGAATCATAATTCAAAATGGAATTTGCTCTATGCAAGTTTACACCTTCTGCAAGAACATCTGTAGTAATAAGAATTTGGTAATCATCCAGTTTAGTTCCCTTAAAGTTTGCATCAAAGTTAGCAGCAATAATATCTTTCATATCATCACGATTAGCCGCTGTTATTGAAAGTACATTACAATCAGGAATTGGCATTTCAGTTAATTTCTGAACAAGAGCCTTTTGAGTGGCAATACATTCTGTAAAGATAACAAGTTTCTTGTTTTTATTACGTGACGGATTTAAGAAGTCAGACGCAGTCTTATAAATAAATGTACTCATCTTAGGGTCGCTGGTCTGAACATCCCACTTAGAACACAAATACTCAATGAGTTTCAAATCATTCTTTAATTTATCGATATAAGTTTCAAAGAAATCTTTTCTCTTATATTCCTGATTAGGACCGTCATTTTCATCACCGGAATTGCGTTTGTTTGCATTTTTTGCCTTCTGTGCCAGTACATCAAGACAGTGTTCAAAACTACCATTCTTAGCAATGTTTTCGTCATTCAACTCTTTATTTACATCTACATCAGGACAAATAAAAATGCGGTCTGCTTCCCACATCCTTACCATATTCTCTGAGTATCGGTGTAAATTATGAAGCGATTCCTTAAAAGCAGCTTGTGAACTTTCTAGTCGTTTTACCAAAAGAAGTTCCATAATCTGAGCAAGTCGCTGAGAAGTTCCGCTTACAGTTAAGTTATTAATCTCATGCTTTTTTCGCTCAACTTCTGCTTTCAAATATTCAATTGCACGATAACGGAAATATCCAAGTCCATCTTCACCAGCAGTTGCACCAAAATCCAAAACAGGTTGTCCGTTTTCATCAGTATCAACATGACTTACTTGTGGAGCAATTATATTAACTGTTTCATTAAATAACGCCCCAAGTGAACCATTCATTTCATAAGGAATTGCTACAGGACGTTGAATCTTAGGGAAGCTTAATCCCTGATTATTCATATCATCAGTATAAAATTTTTCAATATCAGTACGAGTTCTGCGAATTACAAGAGGTTCAACAATTCGTTTACGTATATCCTCACTATCCGCAATAAGCTGCTCTCGGTCAGCTTGTATTTCACTCTTAGTTTTTGGTACTTTCTGACCATTTATAGTTTTATCTTTTTTAATATACTGCTCATAATTATTTTGTTTTGCAGCAAAGTAATTTTCAAGTTTTGTTCCGAAGTCTCCAAGCGTTTTTAATGTTGAATCATTATGCGAACGCTGGAAAAGATAAATCTGATTTCGTAAATCATACGGTGCATTGTTCTGTGGAGTAGCAGAAAGAAGAACTACATAAGGCTGCGGAGCAATAGAACCAATCAAGTCATCTAGTTTTTGATACATTCTGGTAGAATTATTTCTAAAGCGATGACTTTCATCTACAACAATCATACTATATTCATCTTTCCTGAAAGTTGAATCAAAATCATTTTCTGCGATGTATTCTTCCGTTTCATTTACATCATCAAGACAGCCAATCGTTGTTAAAGTGATAAGAGGCTTTATTCTCTTTTCTGCAATTTCGTCTTTATCAAAATATTCAATTGAATCAATCCAGCTTTGTTTAATTGCTGGTGGTGTAATAATCAAAATTGGATGCTTAAAACCGGTTTCAAGCAAATGGCGTTTTACAACCATAAGGGCAGTAAAGGTTTTACCAAGACCTACAACATCCGCAAGAATAAAACCATGATGTTCTTTCATTATTGCAAAGCCCTGGTTTACAGCTTCCTTCTGATAAGTAAGTCTCTTAAAATCAGGATCATGTGGCATGTAATCATCAGGGGTAATTTTTCCATCAAAATTAATAATCTCATCAAACTGGTCTATTAGAAGTTTTAGATAAGTTTCTTTAGGTGAAAGAACTGTATAAGAATCAGTATCTGCAGGTACAGGTGTAAATTTAGGATTATCCTTTGCTTTTGTTCCTACAGGAGAATTACCAACTTCAATAACAAACTCTTTAGTCCAATCTTTTGAGATTGCCCACTTTTCATTAAACCAATAATAATGTCCCTTAAATGGACTATATTCATCTGGCTTTGCAGTAATATGAGAAGAATCTATATCCAAAAAGTTGAGTTCTGAATTTCCCTCTAGACCCATTTTTGTAAAGTTGCTGCTTCCAATAATTCCACAAGTCTTACCTTGTGTACTCATAAAAATATAGCATTTTGAGTGAAAGAATTGGCTTTCGTCATCTTCATTCATTTCAAAAATATGAACCTGAATTTTTGGATCATCACCAGAACAATTATCAATAAGCATTTTTGCAGCTTTTTGATAATTCTCATCATTCATTTCAACATTTTGTAAATCAATTTTCAAATAATCTTGGGGATAAACCTTTGCAGTTTTATAGGCATCAGCAGTCAAATCTTTTTTGAAAACATTTGGATCCTTTCCGATTAAAAGTCTGAGTTTTGTATTATCACGAGAAAGAAAGTTTATTAGAGAATCTGTTATAAGAGAAGTTCCTTTCAAGTCCCAATAACCAGTAGCAATACAGATTTCATTGATTTCCGGCATTGATATAATTTCATTTAATGTATCAACTAGTTTAAGTTTAGCTGAATTATCTATAAGTGTATTTCCAAACATTTATGCATTCCTATCCTGTCTTAAATAAATAGTAATATCAGAAGTCTTCATTCCAAGATGATTGATTATCTCAATAATTCTTTTTGCAAAATCATTTGCACTAAGATTAGTTTCTACAAAGAAGTCATTCATAATCTTTGCTGGTTTGCGAACATCATTTTTATCAGTTGAATAATATTTTTTGTTCTGTTTAGAAATTAGCTCTGTCATATTTGCCATTTCTTTTATTTTTGCTGGATTAAGTTTTGCAGCACTAGCAACAAATTGAACATATAATTCGGTCCAGTTATTCATTTCAGTATAGGCACAACCATTAAAAATAAATGCTGTTGGACGTTTGAATGTGAAATCTTCATCTATTTCATGAGGTTCGTTTTTGTTTAATTCTTTAATGAGTCGCTGGTTTTCAGAATCTTCTTTATTTACAATTATAGGCTGCTCATCAACTTTTACACCTGTGAACTGGCTTACGAGAACACTAATATCATTCTTATTCTTTTCAAAATCATCAAGAAGGCGATTGAACTCTTTTTTGAATTGGTATCCTTCATCAAGTTTTTCAGGGTTATTATGATCTATGCTATTCCAGATATCATTAGAAAGTGAAAGTAAGTTTTCATGAACATTAGTTAAATCTTTGAGTATAGAAGCTATAGTTTTTTCTGAAGCCGTCATACTATCTCCAGCGTTTTTTTGTATTCAATTATAGCACAAAAATGCCATTTATACACTTAATTATAGAAGAATTATTTCTCCATACTTAAATTATATCATACCAGGTGTTGCAATTAATGATACATGGTAATTAAAAACTTATATGTTCAAAAATCTCTTTATATGCTATAATTGTGTTGTGGAGGTTCATTATGTCATACGATACAGTTATGGAGAAAGTAAAAGTTTTACCAGAACCATGTCTGGAAGCTGCCGCTAATTATTTAGACTATCTTCTTTATCAGTATGGTCTTAGTAAAATGAATTCTCTTACAGAATCTGAAGAAGTCTTCAATGCAAAAATGCAGAAGGGGTACGACGATGCTATGCAGGGTCGTGTAAAACCTATTGATCAGGCTTTCGCAGATATTAAAAAACGGTTTGCTTAATGGACTTTACAGTACAAATCACTGAGCAGGCCGAAGACGACCTTGCCGATATCTACTCTTATATTCTCACTGAACTTAAATCATCTATCAATGCCGACGCAGTATTAGGAAGATTATATACAGAAATTAGCAATCTTTCTTTTATGGCAGATGGTTATCATCTTTATCCAAAAGAGCCATGGTATTCTCTTGGTATTCATTATTTTTCAATAAACAATTATTCAATTTTCTACATCATCAAAGAAGTTGATGGAAAACTTGAAGCTCGCGTCACTCGTGTAACAAATGGTAGAAGAGATACTGACCGGGTACTCAACGAAATGAAGCTTGATTAGGCTTCTAAAATAACTTTTACATATATTTTATTCTCAATTTGTTTTTCAATTTTGTAGCATCTAGTGCTTTCATGTTCGTTTATTAAATTGGTAATTGCTTCAAAATAACGCCATAAAAATATTGTCTTATTTTCAAAACTAGGCGGCAACTTTATTTCAAAACTTATTGTATAAAATGTGTTTTCAATAATCCTGTCTTTTTCTTCATATTCTGTTTCTTCAAGCTTAAAAGAGAAATAAGGTGTTTTGATACAGTTTTCTTCCAGGCTTTTGTTTTCAAATGGTTTTAAGATGATTCCGTCATTATGCTCTTTATTGATTTTCTCAATATATTCCGGAAGTTTATTTATAATGAGGTTTTCTAATTCTTTGTAGACTGGTTCAAAGTTTTTCATTACAGTGTCTTTCTTCTATATAAATTGATTATGTTCTGTACATCCTGCGGTATTTCAAAAGAATAATCATCTTCGTGATTCTGAGTTTTAATGAACTCTTTCTTTTTTAAGAGGAATAGTTTAATGATTACTTCTTTCAAATCTGCAGGGAAGTCCTCTGGAGTAAAGCCTGCATTGTAATTCAAAAACAAAACATGGTTTTCATATTCAGTAGAAAGCAGAAAGATTTCTCTTTCATTTATGATACAGTTAGGCACTCGTTCTTTTGTATTCATATCAATAATGTTTACCATCTCTGTGATGTTGTCATTATCTGTGTAAACTTTATGATCTTTTACTGTCTGGATTTCGTTGTAGTTTTTATCTTCTAAAGAAAAACCAAGTTGCTTTTCAAGTGTTGTTAAAACCGAATTAAAAAGTAATTCATCCGTGATAAGTTCTGTGTCTTTAAGCTCTAAGATTTTCTGTAATTCTTCAAAAGGAAATGGATGCATTGTCGCTCCTGGAAAAGCAGGGCTCAGGAAAGTATAACCTCCGTTCAGTCAAATACAAGGCCAAGCCCTGCGGGTTGTCGCTTCGCTCCAAGCCTTGCATTTGCCTTCACTTCGGTTTTAGGATTTTTCGCCCCCGCTTTCCAAAGGCCAATATTACAATTGGCTTTTGGAATTGTTAGGTATAAGTCACGCTGTATGCGGTAACTTATTCTTCTGCGGTTTTCAAAAGAACCATATTCTTCTTAGGTCGGGTTACGAGGAAGCCGTCGCGCTTTCTAAAGCGCATAAAGAGTTCGCCGTATTCAAGGCCTTCGGTTGTTTCGTCAAAGCGTTTGATTTCTATTCCTTTGCGGTTGCCGTGGATGATTCTCTTTGGATTCATAAAGATGGCAATCACACTGTCGGCTTCGAGGTCGGCAAGCTGCGGCATCAGGCGGCTTTCAACAACATCGTAGCCGTCGATTCTTCCTGGCATTCCGTCGCCTGGCTTTCTCCAGATTGGATTGTGGTTGTCGTCCTGAATGTTTGCAATATGATTTAAAACTGTTTCGTTTAAGAACCACTTGCAATATTTTCTTTCTTCCGGTTCAACTTTGAGCTCGGCAGCTCTAAAGTCGAGGTATGTAAGTTTGCTTTCATCTGTGCTTTCGATTCTGCAAACTTCTGCCTGAGCCATATTGATTGCCCCTGTGAAAGGGTCGTCATCAGCAATCAAACACTGGCGGTCAAACTCCTGGCCGTAGGCTTCGGTGAAGTCTTCCAGGAACATCTTTCCAAGGTCCACAAAAACATCTTCTCCGAACTCGTCAAAGAATGGAACATAGCCTGCAAGAGTGTAAGCTTTGAGCTCTGTTCTTGTCGGCATGTTTGATTTTGTGGCATCAATTTTCTGCCCGTAACTCGTGAGCCATTTAAGCTCGATACCACCGCGGTCTCTTTCCGGAATGAAAATGGATGGTCCACTCATAGGGCGGTGGGTAACAAGGTTCATCATCTGAGACTGTTTTGCAGCTTCCTGCATGATGGTCTCTTCGTAAATTGGATTGATAAGATACTGGTCATTGTTGGCAAGATTTCCGATTGGTTCTCCAAGAACGGCCTTTGATGGAACGAAGCCTTTTCCGGTTTCCCAGGAGAAATCTTTTGGATTGTTCCATTTTTCAGCTCTGATGTTAGGACAGAACTTAAGCTGGCCGAGTGTTTCGGCATCTTTGTTCCAGGCTGCGCACAAAGCTTTACCAAGATTGTAGCAAACGTCTCTGTAAGAGAGAGGTTTCATTTCTGAATCAGCTTTACGCATGAGGTTGCGAAGCTCTTTTACAGCTTCTTTAATTCCTTCAAGTTCACTTGTTGTTGCAGTTGTCTGACTGTCGGCAGCCTTCAAAATACCAGCAATGATTTCTTCATTTTCATTGAAATACTTTGAAATCTGTTCCGGTGTTGCAGCTTCAGTTGGAACAAGAGTTTTCATATTCTCTAATTTCTGCTGCAGTGATACAATTACTTCGTTCAAGTTTTCCTCCTTAGGTAACTTGGATAACAGAGCTGTCAGCAGGTTCCAATTGTCAGCAGCTCTGTTTTTTATTTGCACTTCTAAGCCCGTGCCAGGCCTTTACTCAATTTGTCATAAAACGAGAGTTCCTCAGGTTCCTGAATCACTTCCGTAATCTCAAGTTTTTTAGTGCCGCTTCTGGCAAAAGGATTTGCCGGAACACAGCAGATAGAAAACTCCAGAAGTTCCTGTTTTCGGAAAATCAGATCGCATTCGCGGTCCTTTGATTCCAGAAATTCAACTTCCTCAGCAATAAATCCAACAGAGCCACAGCGTAAAGCGCCGGCCTTTACTCTCTCCCCGATACTCCATCCGAACTCGTCAAACTCTTTCGAGTTGAATACAATATCTCCCTCGAGCACTGTATTAGCCTTCACATTCTCCGCATATCCTATCGCTGGAATAGAGTAATCATGGCTCCAGAGAACTACAGGATTTGCCAGGTAGTTCTTCAGATTCCATCCGCATGGATCTACCTTTTCAAAATCTCTGTCAGTATCAAAAGTACTCATCACCCAATGAAATGAATCCTTTTGAACATCAATAGATTTGAAAATTTCAACATGAGGTGAAAGCTTTCCCGAATGTGTGTTGTCTTTCAAGAAAGACAAAAACAGATTCTTGTTTCTGGAAAACTCTTTATTTTCCACACCGTCAACTTTTACTAACAAGACCAGCTCCTTAAGTTCATTTTTTCATACTGCTGATATAAAAGGAAAAACTCATTCATATTCTCACAGCCAAGCTTGCACTTCAGTCGGTTAATATGAATTCCAATTGTTCCTTCCTTAACCTGGGTTAGAGAGTGGATTTCTTTTATCGATTTCCCTTCGCCAAGATACATTGCTATCTCAAGCTCAAGTTCGGTAACCTCAGAACAGTATTTGCGGTTCCGCAAATGTTCATTAGAATCCAGACTCTCAAGTACTTCTTCTGGAAATACTTTCTGACCCGAAAATAGCAGCCGCAGCTTTTTCACAAAAGCATTTTTGTCCTGAATGTTACTGACGAATCCATCAGCCTTAAGGTCATAAACTCTAAGGCCAAAGAATCTCGAACAGTTTCCCTGTTCACAGAAAACAATACGAATCTTTTTACTGTAGGCTCTGATGGCCTTCATCTTGAAGCGCAAAACATAACTGAGAAAGTACTTATCAAAAAAGATGATGTCATCTTCGGCACTCTTCAAATGATAAACAATGTCTGCATCACTTGAACCATCAATAATCTCAAGACTGGGATTCACTGTTTTTACACAGTGCTTAATAATTTGTTTTGTGAATTCATCACATACTGCTATTATTACTTTGTTCATTGATAAACCTCTTTTTGTATTAAGATTATTCAACAGGAATCAGCGAAGAAGCTCTGAACCAGGTATCACCCCATGGCCTTGTGTTCTCGCCACGTCTCCGCAGAACATCATTAATGGTTTTTAAGCCGGCATTAATTTCTGCAATATCCCTGTTACTCTGGGCATCTTCTGATTCCTGTAACTCAGGTATAGAATCAAGATTAAATACGCCAGTTTCAGGCAAATTAAATCTTCTGAAAAGCTGCACCTCAAGAACCTCTTCAAAGTTCTTGAGGAGGGGAATTAATGTATAGTTCCAAAAGGCTCTGTGCTGACTGTCTGTATCAGTACCACTTAAGGAGCTCTTGGAATCCTGTATGTTAGCTACTCGTGGAGGTATCCCGTATTTCGCAAGCAGCGTATACAAGTTCCACTTTTTCATATCGTAAAGCTTCAGAACATCAGGGCTAAAAGTAAGCGGCTGGTACTCTGTACCTTTACCCAATACAGCAACACGATTCTTCATGCCACGGCCATACTTTTTATCCCAGGTTCTCGCTAAAAGTTCTGCTTCAGCTTCAGTTAATACCTGGTCCGTTTTAAGTAACCCTTTTGGTACTCCTCCTTCCTTAAGCAAGCCTGTGTTCTGCTTTGCCGCAAGTAAATCCTGTTCAACCTCAAGCCCCAAACTTACCAGCGGACTTACGCCCCTGTAGACATTCCATGGGTTCCAGTCCTTAAAATGAATTACCTCATCAGGAAGAATAATCAGCGGCCGTCCGCTGCCTTCTTCCGTGTAAACCCATTTGGTAATTTTTCCCTCGTTCACAACATGCTGCATGTAACGAGGATTAAGAATGTAAATCTCAGTTGGAATCCCACAGACATAGTTTTCTCCGAACCACCAGAATGCTTCACCATCCAGACTCCACCAGGCACAAGTCTGTTTCCATAAATCAAAGCGGCTCAGATTTTTATTTGGAAAACGAAAAAGATTTGCAAGAGGCGTTTCGCGTTCAACGGTTCCGTTCTTACGAACTTCGTATTCAGCTCTTGCAACATTACGAGTTAAAATATCAATGCACACAGAAACCCATGCATGCTGAAGATAAGGATCCGTGCAGGTCTTTTTCTCATGCACAGAAAAGTCTTCAGCAACTGTCTCTCCGTTGAGTTGTTCGAAATTTTGTAATTGTTTCTGTTGCTTCTTTCTGAATAAACTCACTTTCTGTATACCTTTTTTATCGGTAAACCATCACGCCATAACAACGCCACTCGTTACGGCACTGAATATCGCATACCTCATAGCGTCCATGTAATGGTCATTTACTTTTACAATCTGATTATTCTCATCACGCGAATAATCCCAAATCTCTCCCAGAACACCGGTACAGTCTTTGCAAACAAAAAACTTCCTGCGTTCAATCAAAGCAATAATGTAGTCAATTCCTGCATCCACAGAGTTATTAGCCTTAACACCTCCAGGTACTTCCTGAATTCTTTCGCCACCTGCTGGGTCACAGTAAGTAACAAAACATTCGTCATACCATCCCTTAGCAGTCTGGTTTTCAACGCTGGTCTTAGTTGTAATGTTGAATCCGCCATAGTCACCTATGACATAAACACAATCCCCAACCCAGCCAATCTTTACAGCCGCAATATGTAGTCCAAAATCCTGACCGCCAGTGTATTTATCAAACTCAGCTGGAAGCTTTTCGCGAGGAAGAATCATAGATTCTTCAAACTTCTCGTAAACGCTGCCTTCCGGTTTTACCCAAAGACCATCACGGAATCGCGCCCTCTGTTTTTCCGGCATGTTGTCCAGAATGTCACTGATATAATCTTCATCAAGATTTTCAGCGTTATCCATTGGGTTCAAAACAGCAGAAGCATAAAGCTCCGGCTTGTTTAACTTTTCATCCGTCCGAGGTTCAATCTTCCGGATGAAAACTTTATAAGCCCAATGCATTGGACTGCATGGGTTACAGTCATAAAAGAACTTGTTCTTACAACCTTCCACCTTCATCGCAAGACGAGAGTAGGCAGTAGTAATTGCAGAGTAAGAAATCTGACTCACTTCGTTAAAGTAAATCGTCACATACTCATGACCAAGAATACGGTCAACCTGTTCCTTATCACCAAGGCCGCCAATCCAAATCTCAGAACCGTTCCACAAGGTAATCAAACCATCGTGTACGTTAGCTTTGTAATTGTTCGCACCAATCGTTTTGTTCAGCCAGGGCAAAAGCGTTTCATGCAGTACAGAGCTTCTTGCATCCTTCGCACGAAAACGGCAGATCAGATGTCTGCTTCCTGGGTAACGACAGGCACGAAAGATAATCGCCATTACAAGAACCGTAGTCTTTCCCGAACGCGAACCACCAAAAAGCAGAATGTGTTTTGCGCCACTTGCCAAAAGCTTCAAAGCTCTTTTTTGGACTTCGGTAGGTTTAAATAATTCACGCATCAGAACACCTAAAACCTAGAACCTAGAACCTACAAGTCCCTAAAGGAATCTGCAAAAGTAATCGCAAGCTCGCCTTGTACTGGCTTTGCATTTTCCTTATCCGCTCCAGTAATAAACGAATCAAGCTTTGCAGAACGCTCAAGCAAATCCATTGCGCCGTCAGCATTCAGGTCTTCCGGTTTCAGTGTCTTAATTCTTTTTTGAACAAGTTCATCAAAGCCGTTCAGCATTTCCATCTGTCTCTTACGGCGTTCAACCCGTTCAGCTAAAATCTCCCTTTCAGTTTCTTTTGCAATATACGCATCGTATTCAGCAGCACGTTCATTCCAACGAAACATCCGTGCATAACGCGCCCAGGAGCCGTACTTATTCGGCTCAATTCCGTTCAGCTCAAGGCAGGCTTTAATGCTGCGCTTGTAGCCCATAGAACGGAAAAGACAGAAAGCCTTAAAAGCCCTGGAAGATTCACCATCCAATCTTTTCTCCCAAGACTTCAAAGCTTCTTCTGTCTGAACAAGTTCACTGCCGTTGTTACAAACAGTGTCCTTTTCTCCCACGCCTAAAACCTCCTTGTTTTGCCTGCATCTTTATTAACCACAAGACTTGTGGTCTTACGCCTCGTAAGGTGTTCCGAAAAAGCTTTTTCAATCTTCACCGGAAAACCGTCATTCAGCGTTATCTTCACAATGATGTCGCCATACTTCTGTTCGCCTGCAATACGGCGCACAAACTCATTCGATTCATCAAGAATCTGTGAAAGAGGAACGTTCATGCATCCACCTCCCGAACAGGGCAGACCATAGAACCAATCCAGTTATATAAATCAGCCTTGCGAAAAATAATGTGTCTGCCATAACTCACGTGCGGAATCTTTTTCTCTCTTGCAAGCCGGTATAAGAAAGTTGTACTGAACTTCAAGTAAGCAGCAGCTTCTTCAACCGAAAGCAAATCCATGTTTTCTTTCTCGTTCTCGTTCATAAAAAACTCCCTGGCTTTTAAAATAAAAAAAAGCCACAACAATTTCTGTTATGGCTTAATGATAATCCCAAAGTGTTAAGCAAAAAGGTAAAAGTTTTTTAACCCACAGGTAAAACTTTCTATACCTTTTTGCACATTATCAGGCAGTAAGGCAGTCATTCCATGCACTCTGCAAAATATTACGCATATTATCCAGCTTTTCTTGAGTTTCATGATCAGAATAATGTATGCTCATTTTTTCACTTCTGTGTCCCAGAATAGTCTGAACAGTTTTTATATCAGTCCTCTGCGAGAGAAGAGTAGCACAGAAGTGTCGCAGACTGTGGAACACGATGTTACGTTCTTTGCGAACTTCTTCGCTTATTCCAATTTCTGCCATAGCTTCATAAAAGCGGTCCTGATAGTAAGACGGCCAGTAAGGCTGTTCCGGTTTTACCGGACTAAAGAAAATATAACTGGTGTCACAATAAAGCGGATTATTTTGCGCAAGCTCTTTAAGACGCAGTGCAATCTCATTCGTAATTGGAACGTCACGTTCATCCGTATTCTTAGTTGTCTTCAGCCCATCCATCTCATTCCAGCTGTGACGAACATGCAAAATCTCTCCGTCCAAATCAATATCACAAACCCGAAGCCCACTAATTTCACCAGCTCTAAGCCCGCAATAAGCTGCAAGTTCAAAGGCAAGTTTTCCAGCCTGGTTTTTCCATTCCAGATTTATAAGCTCACGTACTTCGCTCTCAGTAGGAATACCTCGCTTTAGGCCATTAGTTCCATAACGTTCAACACCAGCCATAGGATTCACAGAAATCTTATGCTTGTCAAAAAGATATCCAATGGCACGGCTTCCACACGTAATTGCATGATTTACCGTAGAGCCTTTTAAGCCACGCTCTGAATACAGGTAAAAGAAAAACTCCTCAAGTTCTTCTTGGTTCAAGTCCTGCACACATTTATCTTCACCAAAGTAAGTAAGCCAGTAATTCTTAGCAAGGCCCTTCATAGATTCAGTATGAGTACGGGACAGTTTTTTGCCTTTAGCAAGATACCTCTGAATAAACTCAGATTTGTCATAATCCCAGAAATTAATCAGATACTCAGCAAGCTTAATACGAGGCTCTTTATTTGCAGAAACATTTTGAATAGGATTTGGATTTGAACTTGTGTTTGAAGAAATGCTAGGAGTAGCAGAGAAATTAAACTTCTCAGAAATCATAGATACTAAAAGTCTAGCATCATTTTCAGAAAGACGTTCAACAATGCTTTTTAAGTTAAGCGAAGGAGATGAGGAAGCCGAGTTGAACTTACGGGAATTACTTCTTGCTTCCGGCTGACCATTTTGAATCCAGGATGCAGCAATCATAGTTGCTTCAACCTTGTCTTTTGTGTGAGTACTTTTTGTTGAGCATTTGAATCCCGAAACAGGATCAAGAAGCACAACATTAAAATAACCAGACTTGTTCTTGAAAAGATAGAACTGACGCATAAAAACCTCCTGCTATTTACTTCAAATAGCATTTGCGGAAGTTTCTACAACCGTTGCTATAACAATTACTACAATCGTTACTACAATCGCGGTACTTCCACAAAGTTTTTAGCGTCCGTTTCAACAGAAGGGAACACTAATTGAAAGATAAATTGTACCTAAGTCTATGTATTATATAGACTTAGGTACAAGCACAAGCATGTAAAAATGCTTCTGGATACGTGCGTCTGAGAGGATTCGAACCTCCTACCTACGGATTCGAAGTCCGGTGCTCTATCCAGATGAGCTACAGGCGCATTCTGGCAAAATTGCCATCAAAAAAAAAGGTGCAAGAAGTTTATTTCCTGCACCCAGGGTGCCTAGTCGGGATCGAACCGACGACAACCAGATCCACAATCTGGCGCTCTACCGCTGAACTATAGGCACCGTATTAAAAAAAAGCTCCTTGTTTTTGGCAAGAAGCTTTAATGAGCCATGCAGGGATCGAACCTGCGACCCACAGATTAAGAGTCTGTTGCTCTACCAGCTGAGCTAATGGCCCGAAGTCTTAACTGACTTAGTGATACATAATATATATGAAACCCGAATTTTAATCAATAGCTTTAATGCATTTTTTTTAAATTTTTTCAAATATTTAATTCTGATAAAAAATTACAGCCTTATTATCTTTTGTAGTTATCCAGTAAAATTCAGCCCTTACAGTCTTTCCTTCTGTCGTTTGCACATTGGAAGCTGATTTTTTATTTCTTACAGCATACGCATAGTTTTTAGCCGAAAGAACTGCATAATCATCTGTATTTGCAGCAATATTTGAAAAATATTTTTCGTATTTCTTATTAAACTCTCCGCTGCTCCAGTGCCAGTTACTGAAAGATTTATTAATCATTGGAATAATAACAGATTTCATGGTTTCATAATCCTGAAAATAATATATTCCATCGATTATTTCGTATTCTTTATAATCAGGATAAATCCAGCAGGAAGATAGCATTACAAGAGAAAACATCAGACTTATTATCAATATGCGTTTTTTACACATATAACTTAAATTATATAATTTATGCGTTATTTTTCAAGTTGTGCAGATTCTGGAAATAAATTATAATTTAATAATGGCTATAGTAGAACTCAAGAATGTAAGCAAGATATATCAGATGGATAAGGTTTCTGTAAAAGCTGTTGATGATATTTCCTTTTCCATTAAACAGGGTAGCTTTTGTGCTATATCAGGGCCTTCCGGATCCGGAAAATCTACACTATTAAATATAATCGGACTTACAGACCTTCCCTCTTCAGGCACCGTATTAATTAATGATATTGATATTTATAAGGATATAGATTTAAGCAAAACTCATACTATACCACTTTCCATAGATTCTAAGCTGACTGATTACAGAAGAAACCTTTTAGGCTTTGTGTTCCAGACCTTTAATCTTATTCCAGTACTCAATGTTTATGAAAATATAGTTATTCCACTTCATCTCGGTGATTCTCCTGCCCTTCAGAATATGAATAAAAAAGAACAAACGGAATGGGTAGATTTTTTAATTGATACAGTTGGACTTACAAACTGGAAAAAGCATAAACCAAGCGAACTCAGTGGTGGTCAGAGACAGCGTGTTGCAATTGCCCGCGCCCTTGTTACAAAGTGTCCTATTATTCTGGCTGATGAACCTACTGCAAACCTTGACTCTATAAACGGAGACCAGATTCTTGAACTTATGCAAAAACTGAATCATGAGCTCAAAACAACCTTCATTTTCTCTACTCATGACCAGAAAATTGTAGACATGGCCACTCAGGTAATAAAAATCAGAGATGGAAAGGTTCTTGAGCAGATTACAAACTAATAATCCAGAGTAAGAGAAATTGCAGAACTTATCATGAAAATCGGTGTGTCATATTTTGAACCATAACCTAAGGCACACTTGTTAGTCCAGTCTGCATACGGGCAGATTCCAGAAACAATAAAGGTTAAGCCCGTATAACCGTGCTTTTCTGTTATATTAAAATGGCTCATTACACCAATTTTTATGTTATTCTTTTTTCCCAGCCGTTTTACTCCACCCTCAAAAGCTAATCGGTCATAATGTCTTTCAGTAGTTTCTGTATTGTACTCATGCTGATATTCAATATTAAAGCCTACATTCGGGTCAAAGGAATCCCATAAACGGTATAAGCCGGCAGTTGCTACTATATACTGATATCCTTCTGAACTTGTAAGTTTATTCAGATTCTTTATACGTGCAATTGTCTGCATATAGGTATCAAAACCAAAAATTGTACGCTTTAATTCAAGACCAACAAGATTCTTTTTTACTTTATCAGCATCAACAACACCTTCAGCATTTTTTCCAGATGTCTTTTCCGGACGTTTTGCAAAAAGGTTGATATTTGTATTAAAAATACTCATTTCTATAGAGCCGTAATAATTCATATTATCAGGCTCAAGAGAGCTTGTTTTATCTCCGGTAATTGCAAAGGTAATGGTTCCGAATGACCACGGATATCTTAACTCCATAGAAAGCGATGTGCCATCTTCTGCAAAAATATCAACATATCTTGGGCCGGTTTTAATAAGTCCTCCAGTATAAGTTCCAGAGCCATAATAATCAGAATCATTAAACAGACGCAGGTTTCCCCAGGAAATTGATTTTTTACCGGCAGTTATATATAAGTGGTCAAATAAAAGATAGTCAAAATACAGGCTGGAAACACTCATGCTAAAATTATTATCTATTCCTGTTTCAAGACTTCCGTGAATTACAAATATATTGCTTGGTTTTACCAGCATGTTAAGTGTGTTCTTTAAGGTAAAATAACCGGAAGGTTTATCTTTTTCATCATCTTTATTATCAGCATCATTTTTAATATATGCAAGACCTACATCTCCGGTAAATGTACCCGAAAAATGCACCATAGAAGAAAAGGCAGAAGTTATAATCTGTACTGGAGCTTTTTCCACAGGCTCTTCGGCAGCTACAGGTTCTTCTATATCCTGTGCATCATCAAAGATAGAATCAAAATCATCAAATTCATCTTCGAACTCTGTTTCATTATCAGCTGTAATTTCAACTTCAGCTTCTAAATCAGCTTCCTGAGCAAGTAATGAAAAAGAGAATAAGCTTAATATTAGAAATACAAATGATATTTTTTTCATTTTATTTTGCACTGTTCATTTCGAGATATGGCTTTGTATAAACCGCATCAGATACCTTTTCAAAAACAATATTTCTTATTGTAATCTGAGTCTGCTCATACTGAACCTTTCCGCTAATTTTCTTTCCTTTAAGATTATCCTGAATAAGCATTGAAACAGGA
>JAEEGH010009452.1_pt1 | contig 22737 bp, 20 predicted proteins | sample 9134181 | NCBI WGS metagenome assembly JAEEGH01 (sample SAMN16246544, study PRJNA631951) | gut metagenome | biome: gut microbiome; feature: rumen; material: DP-attached | host: Bos | place: Iran: Karaj | collected 2018-10
CCGGATTCGCTGCGGCTCTCGATGTAGCCGGGCTTGTCCTTAACATTTATAACATTATAAACGAAGATCTCGTTTGATTTACCCTTAAGCGGTATCGTGCCTATCTCCTCGGTCTCGATCCATTCCTTGACAATGTCGTAAACAGCCTGAGAAATTAGGATCTGACCTGCCTTCGCATTAGCCTCGAGACGGGCCGAAGTATTGACTGTATCGCCGATAGCAGTGAAATCCATACGGAATTCGGAACCGATATTGCCTATTGTTGCAGGTCCGCAGTTAACGCCGATACCGTAATTGATCGTTCTGCCGTGCTTTTCGAGCAGCTTCTGCGCAAGCTCCTGCGAGCCGAGCGCTATATCCCACGCGGTGTGCACAGCTCTGTAAACGTAATCGTCCAGGTCGTTCGGCGAGTTGAATACGGCCATCGCCGCATCTCCGATGAACTTGTCGAGCGTTCCCTTGTTCTTGAAGATCGCGTCCGTAACGAGTCCGAAGTACTCGTTCAGGATGCTAACTACTTCCTCTGGATGCAGACCTTCGGACATCGTCGTGAATCCGCGGATATCGATGAACAGTACCGCAATATCCTTTGTCTGTCCGCCAAGCTTCAGTTCATAAGTACCGCTGTCGGCCATTTCATCAACGACTTCGGGTGCAACGTACATCTTGAACGCGTTGTTGATCTTGTTCTTCTCGGCACGTACCACAAGGTAATGGAGCGCGGTCGCGGTAACGATGATAATGAAAGCCGGTACTATAAAGTAAACGATCGGCAGATATACGCCGTTCTTCCTTGCAATCCAGCTGGCAAGGAAATCGAGGGCGATCGCTCCGACAGAGCCCGAAATAGCAATAGGCAATGACGAAAGATAAACAAAGAATACGAGCAGAACACTCAATATGCTGTATACTATGGCAACTGTCGTATGGTTCGCCGGTATCTGAAGCTTCCCCTGCGCGATGGCTTCACATGTATTTGCGTGGATATCTACTCCGTACATCTTATCCTTACCCGTAGGGGTAAAGAAATCGTCCATCATAGCCTCTGAATAAGCACCTACGAAAACGATCCTGTCTTTGCACAAATCCGCAAGTTCATCATAATTCAGTGCATCGTAAAATGATTTATAATCGAAAGGTTTTATGCCTTTATTTTCACTTACCTTCCGCGAATAAGTAAAATAGATTATATCCTGCTTTTTATCAGCTATATATTTATGAGGGACATAAGTTTCTCCGTTATATTCGAGATAGGCTTTATAAGCAGCCAAAGCAAGCGAATCTACAGGTTCTTCGTTCAGCCTGTCTACAAAAATCGTTCTGGCATAGCCTTCTCTGCTGATATCATTATTGGTGCATGCCTGTTTGGTTACCTTTGCAAGAGCATCAAAAGGACGATCAATGCTTTTTACATACTTTTCTTCATAATAATTGACCTTATCGATCTTGACCTGTCTTTTTCCATAATTGAAATACAGACCCTGTATTGTATCTCCGTATTTTTCACAGGCATCTACAAATCTCTGATCCTTCTCGGGATCACCGTTGCCGACAAACAGAATATCGAAACAAACAACAGCAGGTCGGGCTGTATCCGAATGCATCTTATCAAGGAGATCGGCATAAATATCCCTTGTCCAGAATCTCTGGTCGCCAAGCGCCTCGTTTGTCTGGGAATCGTTATCTATACCGATGACAAGAATGTCCAGCACAGGATTATTATCGGGCTGGTACATTGCATCGGATATTTTAAAATCAAGCGCTTCAAGACCTTTGTATAATAACAGATTGGACACCCGATAATGGAACTTTTCCAATGCCGATCCGTCGGACTCGCCTTTTTTCGGTTCGATAAACGCCAAAATAAACACAAGTAAACCGGTGATCAGTGCAGCGATAATTATCTTATAATTCAGCTTCTTTAATTTCTCCAAAAAGTCTTTCACTTTCCACCCCTGTTAATGATCAAGTATAGGTTCTGTCTCAAAGAATTCCTTTGCGAGCGTTACGAGCGTTCTGTCAAGCTTGCCCTCTTCGACCATAGCCGAAAGGATCTTCAGCGCGCCTTCTTTGTCGTGGGCCTTTTTGTACGGTCTGTCGTCGGCTGTCAGCGAATCGAATATATCCATGATCGTAAGTATCCTTACTTCGATAGGCAGGTCGCAATCAGTCAGCTTGTTCGGATAACCGGATCCGTCCAGATACTCATGATGTGCGCCGGCAATGAAGCGGACGCGGTCATATTTCTCACCGAAGGTGATCTTCTCGAGGATCTTAGTCGTATAGACCGCATGCATCTCGATAGCCTTGCGCTCATCGGATGTGAGCGTGCCCTTGCGGACTCTTAAGTCCTCGGCTTCGAGATCCGATACAAAGTTGATCTCCTCGCCGTCGAAAGTCACATATCTCTCCGCCGCGATCTCCTCGACCTTCTCCAATGTCTCGGTGTCCAGGAATCCTGCGGTATTCACCTTCATGATGAATTCAATGTAATCGTTGTATCTCTTCGCAGTCCTCACATATTCCTGATCTGTGATCGTACCGGCGTATTTTTTAACCCGCAGATCGGTCAGGATAAAGCGCCATCTCTCGCGCATCCTGTCAATGAACGGTCCGAGTCTGTCGGCCTTGTTCAGCAGGCTTCGGGATACCGACATCTTGCCGATATCATGCAGAGATGCCGCCATATAGAGCTGATCACAGCTGTTCTCGTCAAGGGTGGGATTATCTCCGCCTTCCTTCGCTCTCTTGTTCAGGAACTCAGCAAAGTCCCAACAGTACTGCGCCACGTGGCGTGTGTGATTCGCATTAAAGGGCGTTCTGGTCTCTATCGCATCGGTAAAGGAAAGAGCTATCGAATCCAGCAGTTCCTGCAGCTGGTTGATCATGTTCCTGTTGGAGAGGCTGACAGCCGCGAGCGAACCGATCGCTTCGCAGATGGCTTCTTCCTGCTCGGTGTAAGCGACAATATTGCCGTCGGGGTCGAGTGCATTGATCAGCTGAAGAACACCGATCACTTTCTGTTCGTGATTTATCAGGGGAACGACCAGTTCGGAGCAGGTATGATAATCGTTGAGCTTATCGTACTTCTTCGGACCTTCCCAGTCGAATTCTTTGTCGTTATAGACGTCTGCGATGTTTTTTGTCGTCTTGGTCCTGGCAACATAAGCGCAGACAGATGTGGATTTCAGCTCTACCGGAGGCATATCCACGGGCTTGCCGTCGCCGCCTCTGCGGAATTCCTTCGAGCGGGTTATCATGATCATGAAATAAAGGGCGTTGTTGATCATAATGTAGAGAGTTCCGCCGTCGGAATTCGTGATATTCATCGCGTCATTAATGATTTCTTCCAGCAAACGGGGATAGCTCATCGGCCGCGTCAGGTTTTTCGCGATCTCTAAGATCTCCTCCGTCAGATTCTCATCTAAAATCATAATTTTATCCCTTTATCACTTTCTGAAAAAATACAAAAATCTTCAACAATTAATTATACAATTTACACGCGTAACTTTCAAGTAATAGTTACTATTCACAGTTAATCTGTGCAAGAAAAAATGCGAACTTGTTCGACATTTTTTCTTAAAACAGAATTAACTGTAAAGGATGGACAAAAGTGACGAATAAACATAAGCTGCGAAGCAGCGACTTTCTGCAGGGCAGAAAGGTTTATGAGTTCTTTTGTACAGCTGTGAATAGTAACGGATAAAACTATGAAAAACGCCGCATTTTCAAAGAATGCGGCGCTTGATCTGCAATATTTGATTATGCGTTATCTTTATTCTCGATCACGGCGATGTAAAGTCTGATAAATTCCTCGTCATTAAACATAACGGGGATCGATATCGCGGGTGTTTCGGTCTGGATCTTAAGCTTATCTCCGTGCATCGACAGAGGCGGCGTAATATCGAAGATAATGTTCATCGTCGAAAACAGCGTGGAGGTATTGCCCAGGATCATGTTGCCGAGCTCCTGGAGCGCCGAGCAGGCCATCGGGTCAAGCGAGGTAACGGGCATGCCCATCATCATCGTGCTCGCGATGGACATGGCCTTCTGGTCTTCGATCTCAAAGAACACCTGGCCTTTCATCGCTCCCGTAACACCAACCTGGATCAGGAATGTATTCGCCGGGAAATCAAGGTCCTTAATGCTGGGCTTTCCAACTTTACCTCCTGCTATTCCAAGCATCTCAAAGACGGTGATCGTAGCCTTAAGAAATGGATTTATGTACTTAATGTCAAGCGTATCTGCCATAACTATCTCCTAAAACATAAAGTTATGTTCACGAATTTCAAAAACTTTATATGATATTTTTATATTTTGTAGTTTATCATAATTTCATTCCAATATCAAGAAGAAAATCACCTAAACATAAGATAAAGGAGATAGATCAGTGTTCCTGTAAGACCGATGCATATCAGCATCAGACTGAATGACAGAGCGCCCGAAACGATCTTGTAGTAAATCTCTGTTTTTATATAGCCTCTCTTCATCCTGTCGAGCTTTGGATGACGTTTTTTCTCAAGGTCCTTGAATACATGGACTCTCATCAGATCAACGATCCCGGCAAATGTATTGCCGAGGATCATGCCGAGCTTCTCTCCCACCGCCATCGTGCATTTCCAGATGCCTTTCAGTATCCTGTCAACACAAAGATGTCTGAAAATGAACGGGAAGAAACCGGTGAGCAGCGGTCTGTAAACAAGTTCTTCGAGGTCAAGCTTCGCGGGCCAGCGGTTGAGGTAAACGGGCGACTTGCGCCTGTCGCCTTCGGTCAGCCAGAGTCTGATCAGAACGAAGAATACTGTACCGATCCCGAGCGAGATCAGCGAGCCTTTAAGATTCTCCCACGAGAACAGCTTAAGTCCTTTGAGTACCTCCAGCTGATGATGCTCGTATTCCGCAGTATTGAAGCTTCCCATGAGAACGGCCACTCCGTTTACGAACAGCTTCGGAACCGTGCCGAACAAAAGGATGAGCGCTGCGGGGATGCCTATAGAAACATAGGTAAGCGCAGATATCGACTTATCCTTGTCTGCATATTTGCAGTCCTTGTCGGGCCGGTCGACAAATATCGCATGGAATATCTTCATCATGTACGCGAAGGTCATTCCGCCGCTGACAAGGAACAGAATCTCTATTGTTTTGAAAAGAGGCGCCAGACTCCCGGCCTCATGAATGTATTCGACAAGTCCTTCATGTATAAGAGTCTTCGAAACATAACCGCTCAGCATCGGAACGCCTGAAATTCCGAGAGCCCCCACAGCGAACATAACCTTAAGCAGCGGAATATCGCGTCCGTAACCCTTCAGGTCGTTCAGGTTCAGCATATGGCAATTCATATAGATCGCGGCCGCGCAGAGGAACAGCGTAAGCTTGAACAGCGAGTGATTGACCATATAGAGCATCGCACCCGACATAGCGAGCGTGCACTCTTCCTTGAGCAGAGGGATAAGTCCGCATCCGATCAGTATAAATCCGATCTGAGAAACCGACGAGCATGCAAGCGTACGCTTTAAGTCTACCGAGAATACGGCAAGGATTGCTCCGAGAAGCATCGTGACCGTACCGAGCAGGATCACGGTAAATCCGAACGCGAAATTCTCCGCAAATATCTCAAGTACCAAGATCAGTACGCCGAAAATACCGCACTTTGTCAGTACGCCCGAAAGCAGTGCAGATGCGGGTGCCGGTGCCACGGGATGCGCCTTGGGCAGCCAGATGTGCAGAGGGAACATACCGGCCTTTGCACCGAAACCGAACAGTATGCATCCGCCTGCGGCGTACAGTGCTTTGATCTTAGCCGGATTGCCCGACGCGAATATCTCCGAGCATCCCTTCTTCAACATGCTCATATCGAGCGTTCCGGTCATATGATTTACCAGAAGCAGGCCCATCAGCATCACAAGACCGCCTATGACCGCTACGGCCAGATATGTCTCAGCCGCGCGCATCGATTCCTTTTTCTCGGTATGCGCAACATACGCATACGAAGCGAGCGACATGATCTCGAAGAATGTAAATGTAGTCAGCAGGTCAGCCGAGATAAATACACCGAGAGTAGCCGCGAAGGTCCACATCGAGAGGCAGTAATACCTGACATTATTCTTCGCGTCGCCGAAATACTGGAGCGACGATGCCGTCGAGCTGAACCACATGATCACGGTAACGCATAGGTATACGATCCTGAAACCGTCGAGCCTGAACGAGAGTCCGAAGCCCTCGACAAAGGGCACAGTAAGATAAGGCATTCCGTCAGCCCTCACGGAAAGCCAGATGGCCGCGACAGCGATCAGAGCCTCTTCGACTACCGAAGAGAGCGCGATCCGCTCGGTCCTCTTTTTATCCGCTCCCGAAAGGAAGATAAAAAGGGACGAGACAAACGGCCACAATATGAGTAAAAGCAGAAATACATTGCCTTTCATTTCCAAAACTCCTGCTTAAAGTAATCCCGAAACCGTCTTGAGATAAGACGAAAGCGGCTGCCACCAGATACCGAGTATCAGAGTGACTGCTGATGCGAGTCCCACAGGTAACATCATCTTCCATCCCGGATCGTGACATTCCTCGAAACGGTCGCATTTCGCGTTATCCTTCGGAAAATATCCGCGGATAAGAATGTTCAAGAGATAAACGGCTGTCAGCAGCGCCGAAATGATTATCGCGAAAGCGCCGACATAATCCATCACTCCCCCGCTGTCTATCGAAGCCCGAAGAAGGCTTATCTTGCTGTTAAAGCCCATGAACTGCGGCACGCCGATGATCGAGAGCGCTCCGAATATCAGGCAGATGAATATGCCCTTCATACGCTTGCCGAGCCCGTCGATCTCGTAAATATAACATTTGCCCGTAACATGCATTATCGCGCCGACGCTCAGAAACAGAGCGATCTTCGTGACCGCGTGGGCCGCCGTATGCATTAGCGCCGCGTACATGCCCATGGGAGTCATGATGCACGCGCCGAACAGTATGTAGCTCAGGTTGCTGATCGTCGAATATGCCATTCTGCGTTTTAAGTGAGGCTCCTTGACCGCCATCGTCGATCCGTACAGAACGGTCAGCGCGCATAACGCTATTGATGCATATTGAGCCCAGGTCCCTCTTATCAGTTCTGTTCCGTAGACATAGTATATAAGCCTGATAACAGCGAACGAACCGGCTTTTACGACCGCTACCGCATGGAGCAGCGCCGTAACAGGCATCGGAGCGACAGCAGCCTTGATAAGCCATTTTCCGAAAGGCATCATCGCCGCCTTTACGGAAAAACCGCAGAACATCATGAAGAATACGAATACGAGCACGCCTTTGCTCACCGTACCGGGCACCACGCCTCCTCCGAGCCTGAAGGTCAGATCGGAGCCGTTCATGAACAGAACTATGATGCCTACAAAGGCGAACGAAGCGCCGCCGAGCATATATGTAAGATACTGACGTCCGGCCTTCATCGCCTCGTCCGTCATCTCATGCATTACAAGCGGAAATGTGCAGAGCGTCAGGAATTCGTAGAACACATACATCGTAAATAAGTCGCCTGCGAAAGCAATTCCGAGGACCGCGCCGAGCGTCATCATGAAGAAAGCGAAGAACTTGTTCTGTCTCTCCTCGTCCTCCATATATTCAAATCCGTACAGCAATGTGAGCGGCCAGAGCACCGAAACCATGACTGCGAAGAATCTGCCCAGCCCATCGGTCCTGAACGCTATATCAAGTCCCTCAAGGAGCCTTAACAGCACGAATGACCCGCCGGTACCTTTCAGCACCACAAGCAGGACCAGGGCCAGATTGATCAGCGATTCGATAAAGACGGCTGTATTCCGCGCCCTGTTCCCTATCTTGGGAAATATGAGCAGCACCGCACCTGTCAGGGCAGGCAGCAGCACCGCGACCAAAATCCAAAAAGAAGACATCTCTACTCTCCTCTTATATCAAAGACCGATCTCGGAAATAACGTTCATGATACCGTTCTCTATGAATCCCGGGAACATGCCGAACACAAGCGCAAGCACCGACAGAATGATGATCGGAACAAGCATGATCGGACGGGGCTCGCATTTCTCAAGTCCCGAAGTATCAAAGTCATGTCCGGGAAAGAATCCGTCTATCGTGATCGGAAGCAGGTAACCTGCAGTCAGCAGCGCGCTCACCAGGAGAACTACGGGACCGATATATCCTGCCGCTCCGATATTCGCGTCAAGCGCTCCGCTGCAGAGGAACCATTTGCTCACAAAGCCTGTAAAAGGCGGGATGCCGACTAGCGCCAGCGATGCGAACGTAAAGCCCCAGATAGTGATCGGCATGCGCTTTCCGATAGCCTTAAGTCCGTCAACGACGGTAACGCCGGTCTGATGAATGATCGCACCGGCCACAAGGAAGAGATCGTCCTTGATGATCGAGTGGAATATCACGTGAAGGAGCGCTCCAAGGAATCCCAGCGGATGAAGCGTCGAAAGACCGAACAGCACGTATGAAACCTGGCTGACGGATGAATATGCCAGTCTCTTCTTTAAGCCTTTTTCGAGATAAGCCATCATCGAACCGAGGAATACGGTCACCAGAGTGAGGATGATCCATGTGTACTGTACCCATGTACCCCTGATGAAATCAGCGCCAACGCTGTAGAATACCACTCTGATGATAGCGATAACGCCCGACTTTGTGATAACGCCCGAAAGTACTGCGGATGCGGGAGCCGGTGCCACGGGATGGGCGGTCGGCAGCCAGTCGTGCAGAGGGAAAAGACCTGCCTTGCAGCCGAAACCGATGATCGCGAGCAGAACGAAAGCCAGCAGCAGGTTCTCATGTCCCGCAACCTTCGAAGGATCGACTATGCCGCCTCCGGTGAAGCTGTACGAGCCCGCATATGTATAGATCAGGAAAATGGCTACGAGCGAAAGGAACGCGCCTGCGATCGAATAATACAGGTACTTTTTGCCTGCGTCGATCGCTTCCTCGGTAAGCTCATGAAGCACGAGAGGCAGCGAGATCAGCGTCATCATCTCGTAGAACAGATACATGGTCAGAAGGTTCGACGAAAGGTAGATACCGTTCAATACGCCGAATACCATCATGTAGAAAGCGAAGAAACGGTTCTTGTTCTCCTCATGCTCCATGTAGCCCATTGCGTAGAAGCCTACAACGGTAAACATAAGGCTCATCAGCGTTCCGAATATCTTCGAGAGACCGTCGGCCATAAGGCCTATGCTCACATTCTCGGTGACGGACCACAGAGTTACGCTCCCGCCCGCCGTATAAAGGCAGCAAAGCGTGATCACGCTCGATAACAGCAGAATACAGCCCACATATATGTTCCTGGCCTTATCTTCCTTCAAAGGCTTTATCAGGAACAGGAGCACGCCCGCGATTATCGGGAAAAGTATGGATGAAAGAATCAAAAATGCGCTCAATTTTCTGCCTCCACATCAATTGAATAAATTTAATCCGTTTTCTATGATCGTCATGATCGGTTCCGCTGCGATGCCGAGAACGAAGTTCAGCACCGTCAAAGCGACGATCGCGATGTAATACTGCGTCTTTGCGGGTCTTTCATGAACAGCTCCGGAGAAATACGGTTCGCCGGCGCTCTTCGATCTCCTGTTCTCCGAATAGAGAATGACCACGGCGCGCAGGAAATATACGCAGTTCAGGAGCGTGGAAACTGCTAGCGCTATCAGCGTAACGAGCATCTTCCCGTCCGATGCGATACCGGCCTTCGCGAACCATACCTTTGAGATAAAGCCCGCAAGCAGCGGAAATCCTACCATCGAGAAAGCTCCGACCGAGAAGCACAGCGCCGACGCCTTATATTTGTGGCCGAGTCCGTACAGCTCGCTGTAACGCTTTGAATGCGAGCCTTCTGTAAATTCCGTTGAGGAAATGAACAGCAGCGCCTTTGTGCAGCCGTGGGCGAAAATATGGAATATCGCGGCCACAAAGCCTATCGACGTGCCTATTCCGATGCCCATGTAAATGTATCCGATCTGCGCTACCGAGGAATAAGCGATCATCTTACGGATGTTCTTTTCTCTGATCGCGAGTACCGAACCGAGAATGATCGCCACAACTCCGAATGCGTACAGGATGTTAAGAACGCTGGAATTACGCACGACCTCTATTCCGAAAACCCTGTAATAGATCTTTATCAACAGAAAAATGTAACCCTTTGATACGACCGAGCTCAGCAGCGCGCTCGAGCATGCGTTTGACGTTCCGTAAGCTTCCGGGATCCATGAATGGAACGGGAAAAGACCCGATTTTATAGCAAGTCCGACAGACATCAGCGCGATGATAACGGTAAGCGTCGTCTTGTAAGAATCATGCGCTGCAATATCTGCTACGGCTTCCCGGATATTCGACATCAGCAGATGTCCGGTGATCGTATACAACAGCGAAACTCCGATCAGGAAAAGACCGGAACCCACAAGGCTTATAACCATATATCGAACCGCCGTAACGATCGATTTGCCGAGCTGTCTGATCATGATCAGGCCGCAGCCCGCGATCGTATTGATCTCGATGAAAACATAAGCGGTGAACAGATCGTTCGTGTAGATCATCGCAAGCAGCGACGCCACCATCATATCCACGAGGATGAAATACAGATTCTGTTTGTCATCCTCCACGTCCTCCAATATCGCGTTCAGACCGCCGAGCACCGCGCAGAAAGCTATCGAAGATACGAACAGCGCAAGTATCGCCTCGAGCTCTCCCGCCCTGATCTCATTACCCCAGGGCGCCGGGAAATGTCCCATATAGTATACGAAGGACTCGCCGTTAATGTGCAGCTTTATCAGCAGTACCGAAGACAAAACGATAACAAGCCCCAGAACGATCCTCGTCAGGTGCCTCGCGTATTTGCCGTTCAGAACGAAGGTCACTATCGCGCTGAACATGCACAACATTATTGAGAAAAAAGGAAAGTTGTTGATAAAGTCCATTATGTCAGATCCTTCTTCCTTACCTGCATCAGTATCAGATCAAGGTCAAGAGTGTGATATTCCCTGTACATGCGAATCGTCATCGAAAGCATGAGCGCTGTAACGCTGACCGAAACAACGATACCCGTGAGTACCAGGCCGCTTGGTATCGGATTGATATACGCCGAAGCGTCGGTCACGCCGTCGATGATGATCGGCGCTTTAAGCCCCGTGATATAGCCCTGCGACGCAAGAAGCATATAGATCGCGGTATCCATGATGTTCAGGCCTATTATCTTCTTGATCATATTCCTGTGAAGGAGCAGATTGGCAAAACCGATGATAAAAAGTATCACCGATACCACATCCGTCAAATGAGTCATAATTGTTTCGTACATCAGATCCTACCTCTCCTGACAAGCGCGTAAAATGAGTACATAGTGCAGGCAACGACCATGCCTACGCAGATATTAAGTATCAGTATCAGTCCCGAACTGAGTATCGCTCCGGGCGTTCCGAGCGGGATATGCGACTCAAGATGGTTCGCGCCGGTAAAGAACGAGTAGCTCTTGGCCAGACAGTAGACCATCAGGGCTGAAAATGTGATCCATTTTATCGTCGTTCCGTTCATGAAACGCTCTGTTTTCCTGAATCCGAACACATTCAGATAAAGGATGAAACCGGCTCCGAGAATGGCTCCGCCCGAGAAACCTCCGCCGGGCGAGATATGGCCGTTAAGTATAACGTAGATTCCGAATACCATGATGATTGGGATCAGGACGATCGACGCGATCCTGAGTATTGCATCGTGTCTGGGCTCGTAGAAACGGTCCCTGTCGTCAAATACCGTGGTTCCGTCCTCTCTCTTGCGCTTCGCACTCACTCTCAGCATGACCGTTACGCAGATCGTGGCTGCGAACAGCACGTTTGACTCGCCGAAGGTATCAAAAGCCCTGTAATCAAGGATCATGCCCGCAACGGTATTTACCGCGCCGGTCTCTTCGATGCCTTTTTCAACATACCTTATTTCAACTTCGTTATTGTCCGGGTTTGACAAAAGTCCGATCTCGGGAAGGTCTAGCACGGTCATCAGCAGCGCAAAGAACAGGATGCACGTCATTATGACTGCGATGACCTTAAACAATACATTAACCTTCGCTATCTTTTTTTCCGGAAGATAAGTGCTCTTTCTGTCAGTCATTTCCCTTATTCTCTCCTGCCGTGTTCTGCTGTGCCTGCTTCATCTCGGGTTCAAAATCCAGATCGATCTGGTTGATCTTTTTGAGCGTAGCGTAAAACAGGATACCCGTAACGCCCGCTCCTACCGCTGCTTCCGTGATGCCGAGGTCGGGGGATTCCATGAGTATCCAGATTATAGCCATTACAAGACTGTATGCGGAAAAAATGACTATGGCCGACAGAGTGCTCTTTGTAAAGCTTACGACCACAGCGCAGATTATCAGAAAAAGACAGAGCATGATCATCAGAACGTTATTCATAATATGCCTCGCTATCATTCGTAAATGAACCGAAATTACTTCATTATATTTTAATATTTTACTATTTTACAAATAAAAATCAATTGCTATAATGATTTTTGGACTTACAAGGCCCGTTTTAACAGTAAAAATCTTTAAGGAGACCATTTTATGATAAAAGAACGCATCAATGCCTTAAGGGCGCTCATGAAGAGAGAAAATATCGATATTTACGTGGTTCCCACTTCGGATTATCACAACTCCGAATATGTCGGCGCGCACTTTAAATGCAGGGAATTCCTTTCGGGTTTCACAGGATCGAACGGAACTCTCGTTGTTACCGCTGACGATGCTTATCTCTGGACCGACGGACGTTACTTCCTTCAGGCTGCCGAGGAGCTCAAGGGCAGCGATATCGGGCTCATGAAAATGCTCGAGGAAGGCGTTCCGACCATACCCGAATTCTTACGCGACCGTCTCGCTTCAGACAATGTACTCGGCTTTGACGGACGTGTATTCTCGGTCGGCGAAGGACTTGAATTTGAGGAAATCGCAAAGACAGCAGGCGCTTCAGTCCGTTTTGACGTCGATCTGTGCGCAGAAGTATGGACCGGCCGTCCCGCTCTTTCCGCCGAGCCCGTATTCGTTCTCGAGACTAAGTATTCGGGCCGCGAAGCATCGGAAAAGCTCGCGGACATCAGATCCGAGATGGAAAAGAACGACTGCACGCATCATATCGTGACATCGCTCGACGATATCGCCTGGATCCTCAATATGCGCGGCGCGGATGTCGACTGCAATCCCGTATTCTTATCTTATCTGCTGATTGGTAAGGAAGATGCGATACTTTTTGCCAATCCCGACATCATGACCGCCGCAAAGTCGCATCTTGAGTCACTCAATATCCGTCTGCTCCCTTACAACGACATTTATTCGTACATCAATGAGCTTCCTTTAAGCGCGAAGGTAATGATCGACAAGAACAGGCTTAATTACGCCCTCTACAGCACATTATCTTCTCATTGCGAAACATTCATCACAGCGAATCCTTCGACTCTTATGAAATCAAAGAAGAACGGGACCGAGCGTGAGAACCTTCGCGAGGCCAATATCATCGATGGCGTGGCAATGGTCAGATTCCTTCGCTGGCTCGATGAAAATATAGGCAAGACAAAGATCACCGAAGTATCCGCCGCAAAGAAGCTTGAGCAGTTCAGATCCGAAGGACGCGGCTACAAGGGACTTTCATTCGATACCATCTCCGGCTACAACGCACACGGAGCGATCATCCATTACGAGCCCACGGAAGCTACCGATATCGAGGTAGAGCCTCACGGTCTTCTGCTCGTGGATTCCGGCGCCCAGTATCTTACAGGTACCACCGATATAACCAGAACAATCGCTGTAGGTCCCTTGACCGACGAGATGAAGCATCATTACACCATGGTCCTTCGCGGTCACTTAAGCCTCGCCGCAGCTGTATTCAAAGATGGCTGCAGCGGCGCGAATCTCGACATTCTCGCACGTGCTCCTTTCTGGGATGAGTATGAGGACTACAATCACGGAACCGGCCACGGAATCGGCTTCTTCCTTAACGTACACGAGGGCCCTCAGAGCTTCCACTGGAACTCCGGCCGCCGCTCAACTCTTACAAAGCTCGAAGAAGGCATGGTGATCACAGATGAGCCCGGTATCTACATCGAAGGCAAATACGGCGTGCGTATTGAGAATGACCTGCTCTGCGTAAAAGATAAGAAAACGGAATACGGCCAGTTCATGAGATTTGAGGCTTTGACACTCTGCCCCATCGATCTTCGTCCCGTAAACTTCGAAGAACTGACCGCAAAAGAACTTAAGACACTGAAGGCTTATCACGAACTTGTTGTTGAAAAGCTCAGTCCTCATCTTGAGGCGGCAGACAGAGAATGGCTGCTGAACGCAGTAAAGATGTGATCAAATGACAAACAAATACAGGGAGACGGTTTTTGCCGACTCCCTGTTTTTTTTTGAGCTGAATTAGCGGTGACAGGCACCATGTATAAGTCATTTTATGATCAGATTCGATCCGTACTCCACTCTCGCTTCGGTATTACCGGATATCTTTGCTTTTCCCATCCTGAGGTCTACGGTTATATCCGCAGGAGCATTATTCAGCGCGTCGATATTTCCGATCACCGAATCAAATACCAGCCTGTCCTTTATGCTGCAGCGCGTCATGTCGATCCCGCAGAAAGGCGACTGTATAAGAACTGTCCGGGCGTTCATCGAATCAATGTCTATGCGCCCAATCCCGGCCTCACCGAACACATTGTCCAGCTCGATACCTGCGGGATAAGTGATGATAGTTTCGGCACTGCGGTTCTTGTTGAAATCAAAGAACAGGCCTATCTTCCAACCCAGCATATCGACAGTTCCGGGGCCCTCGGTCTTCACATAAAGAGTGTCACCGTTCACTCCGCAGGATGCGCCTTTCAGATAAACATCGTTAAAGGTCACGGACCATTCACTGCCTTCTTTGAAAGTCGTTTTTCCATATGTCGTGATGCAGTGCAGCGACTTTATATCCTCTCCGCCTGCACCTTTAAATGTGTAATTCACATCGCCCACGATGCTCCCTGAACGATTATATACTATGATAGCGGCAAGGATCGTTATGGCTCCGACGATCACCATGATCCCGGCGACCGCAAATAGTGTTTTACAGAATTTCTTCATGATATTCTCCATTAATCTTTAAAAAGCCTGAGTTTTTTCTCCAGTCTGACCGGCAGCTTTACGGTAAACGGAATTAGCTTCCGCGCCGTGAGCAGACAAAGCAGGAACATCATAAGTCCTATGCCCGCAGCTGCGATCGATGCACCGATGCAGACCAGAGCCGTAGGAACATTAACGGAAAAAATCCTGAAGGAATTGCAGATCACTGTCACCGCACCCATGAGAAGCGCAAGTCCCGCAGCAAAGAATGCAGCGGTAAGTACGGCAAATGCCAGCAGGAATGCGGCAGTCACAATGTATGAGATCACGAGCAGCGGAATGCCGAGCAGACCGTCGACAAAGATCAGCCTCGCGACGCTCTTTTTCTTTGTTTCACCATCCCCGGAAGCATACTGCCTTTCTTCTTCGGCGAAATACTCTTCCACCTCGCGGTTCATGCGGTCATTGTCCTCGCGGTCGCGCCTGATCTCCTGAATGTCAAAGATCCGCGTTTCTTCTACAGCTGTCTCATCGCTTGAAGCCTGCATTTCTCCGGCATCCGGAGTATCTGAAGGCAACTGAACTTCTGCAGCAGATAAATCTCTATCGGTAATCTGTCCTTCGGTCGCGGGCGTGTCCCCGGCGACGGCTAAGACACTATCTTCCCGACAGGTATCGGGTATGGGCTGCGCTTCACGCTCACGCTCAGCACAGGTCTCCCAGTATTTGTAAGTCATATATTTCCCCTCTTAAGAATCAGCTTATAGATAATTCTTATTCCTCTCCCTGCTCATAACTCTCATACTAAAAGCTTTAAATTGCTTAAAACAGCTTCAAAAGCAATAGTTCCGTATGGAAATATTGTATAGTATGGTGTAGAATTAAGCAAGATTTAAACAAACGGAGGTATCTTATGAAAAATCCCATTGTAACCATCGAAATGGCTGACGGCGGCATCATGAAGGCGGAACTCTATCCCGAGATCGCACCGAATACCGTCAGGAACTTCATTTCGCTTATTGAAAGCGGCTTTTACAACGGCCTTATTTTCCACAGAGTCATCGAAGGCTTTATGATCCAGGGCGGATGTCCCGACGGCAACGGCATGGGCGGCCCCGGCTATCATATCCGCGGAGAGTTCTCCGACAACGGCTTTGAGAACAACTTAAAGCACACTGCAGGCGTTCTCTCTATGGCGCGCGCCATGGATCCCGACAGCGCAGGATCCCAGTTCTTCATCATGCACAAGAATTCTCCCCATCTTGACGGTCAGTACGCCGCATTCGGCAAGATCATCGAGGGCATGGACGTTGTAGACAGGATCGCGACCACCGCGACCGATTACAGCGACAGGCCTTACGAAACCCAGAAGATGAAGAAGGTCACTGTCGATACCTTCGGCGAGTACTACGAGGCTCCCGAGAAAAAGACCGGCTGGCTGTCCTGATACTGCCGCTGAATGACCGTTATTCCGGGGATCAATTAATCCAATTCAGCAAGGAAATCTGTGATAAGGTTATATAATCGCTCTACCGAAGGGATGTTAAGTCTCTCCGCGCTCGAGTGAATGTCGCGCATATCGGGTCCGATCGATATGCAGTCCAGTCCGGGCAGCTTTTCAATGAACAGACCGCATTCCAGACCGCCGTGGGTCGCTGCGATAGCAGCCTCCTGCCCGGTCTGTTTTTTATACACATCCATGAGCGTAGCCCTGAACGAAGAATCCCTGTTATAAGCCCATCCGGGATAAGTACCCCTGGTGGTCACGGTTCCGCCCTCAGATACTGTCACAGCCTTTACACGTGCGAGGACATATTCCTTCTGCGATGTAATGCTCGATCTGATAGAATTCGAATAATGAACTCCGTCTGCATCCGAGCTGATAACGCCGAGGTTCAGCGAGGTCTGGGGCAGATCCTTAAAGTCCCTGCTCATCTCGATAACTCCCTGAGGGAGCATGAACAGAGCCTCTGCGACCTTGAACGAATCCAGCTCGCTGTATGCTTCATCTGCTACTGCCGCTTCAAGCTTCAGTTCAACGCCGGGATCTGCTGCGGCATATTCGTTCTTAAATATCTCATCAAATTTCTCAACAAAAGTCTTAAACTCCGCGGCTGCGGATGCGGGGACGGCCGCAATTGCCTCGCACTCGGGGCAGATAACATTGTCAAATCTTCCGCCCTTTATCGAGCAAAGTCTGAAGCCCTCAAACTCCGCAGCTGCACCGAAGAGCACACGTGACATAAGCTTTACTGCATTTCCGCGGCCCTTGTCTATCTCGCAGCCCGAATGGCCTCCGAGCAGTCCGCCGATATTGAGCTTAAATACGGAATAACCGTCCTCCAGCTTCATCAGATGCGCGGGAATAAAGGAATCCGCCCTTACTCCGCCTGCACATGATACGGTTACCACGCCCTCTTCTTCGGAGTCGATGTTCATCATCCTTCTGCCCTTGATATCTGACAGATCAATGCCGAAAGCGCCGTCCATTCCTACCTCTTCATCGACGGTAATGATCACCTCGATCGGAGGATGCGAAAGGCTTTTGTCCTCAAGGATCGCAAAAGCGATCGCTACTGCAATACCGTCATCTCCGCCGAGAGACGTGCCGTTTGCCCTGAGCCAGTCTCCGTCGATCACAAGATCGAGGCCGTCTTTTGCCATATCCTTTTCAACCCAGGATTCCTTCGTGCATACCATATCCATATGGCCCTGAAGGATCACGGGCGCACAGCCGGCCTTATCGGGGCTTGCGTCCTTCCAGACGATCAGATTGTTGAGCTCGTCCTGACGGTACTTCAGGCCGAGGTCGCGTGCGAAACCTGCGAGCAGGTCGCTGATCTGTTTTGTATTGCCCGAGCCGTGCGGCACGGAGCACATCTTTTCAAAATATTCGAATACCTTTTGGGGTTTAAGATTCGCAGTGATCATATTTTTCCTCCGCATAAAGAAATCCGGAGACTTTAAAGCCTCCGGATGAAAGTTTAATTTAATCAGGTAAGTGTGTCAATAATGCTTTTTGAATTAACTCCGGTGTATCCTGCGGAACTGTTGTATGCGGATCCCGAAGAACCTGTCAGTGCGTTCATCGCAGCCGATGCGATCTGTGAACTGCGGCCCGCGAGTCTGCCCATAAATGAGCTGGTTCCCGTGAACAGCGACTTCATAACAGCGAGGTCGGCCTTATCAAATTTCTCCTCGTCCAGGACGAGCTTATTGTTCTCTCCGACGGTCAGGCCGATATCGGTAAGCGTATTTGCGTTCGCCGAGGTACCCTGCGTCATCCAGAGAGCCTGTCTCAGTACGGAAGTATTGTCAACTTCACTCGCTGAATCGATAACTGAGTTGTAATTCTCAACAAGCGCCTTAAGATTCTCCTTAACAGTCTCGCGGTTCTCTTCCGTAACAGCGGTGCCCATCAGCTTGCTGACCGAGGAATTTAGCGCCGTAGCATCGGAATTCGCAGTATTAAGGTTGATCATCTCTTTCTTATCGGTCTCGGAAGCGCCTGACTTCGCATCCCTGCTGTAATAAGCGCTGAGGAGCTTTTTGTAAGCTCCGCTCTGGATCAACGAGTAATCGCCGAGAGCCGAAGCGCCCGAGAGCATACCCGAAAATACCGACGAATCGGTCGATGAAGACTTATTCGACGAGCTGAGACCTGAAAGACTATTGAAATAATTATTATCGCCTGATGAATTTAATCCAAAAACAGATGCCATAATTACACCTCCTGTTTAGAATCGGCGGCAGCCGATTCTGATTCCTCGAAGTACACATGACCGGCAAACAAAGTTGCCTGCAGTTTTACTGCGTGATCAGAGCGTTGATCTGATACGCCATCTGGAAATTGTAGGCAGCCACAGCCTGTCTCATGACGGGATCCTGCATAGCGGCCTCCTGTTCTTCGGAAACTGTCCGGTTTTCCGGAGACTCGGCGCCCGTACGCTTCGCGAGCTCTGTATTATACTCGGCCCTCGATATCGATCCGTCGTTCAAAAGCTGCTGGAGCTGGTAATCTGTATATCGGCTCAAATTTGAAGAAACTGAAGATGTTGCTTCATTTTCATCCGATGTTACAGCAGTCTCTGCCGCAGCCGGTACATCAGAAGGTCCGGCCAGAGCTGAGACACCTACGGTTTCCGTGCCGGTAAATCCGGCGTTCAGCGACTTCGACGCATCTACAGTGGTGAAACTTTCTCTCTCTTCGTATCTATTGTAAATCGAATTATTATCCGATATAGAAGTATCGGCAGTAATACCGAATGCATTCTTTGACTGCTGGTCACGCATGGATGCGAAATTCGCACTGAGCTTCTGCAATGACTGCACAGCCGCCTTACCCATGCTGGAAATACTGATCGTGTAAGCCGGAGTATTCTCTGCAACATACGCCTGCTGGGCCTGCCTTACAACACTGTCGGTCGAAGATTTGGTCTGCTCTAAGGGTTCTACCTTCTTAACGGAGGCAGTATTTGTGATCGGATATGCGCTATTGTCTGACTTGAATATTCCAACGTCTGAAATATAGATATTCATACTCTGCCTCCTTTCCGGACATAGTTATCCTAGTATCATTCTAATCCATCATATGTATTTAACCATCAAAACATGGCAAAAATGTGTCAGAGAATAATTTTTCTTTATTTCTTGCGTAATCTGTACCTGTTTCTCTTTTCGTGTACTCACATGCTATAAAAATCTACTCATATAAAAACAAGGTTGCATTTTTCACAAAATGGAGGTATAATTATTAGACCAAAGATGATTAGAGGTGATGTCTGATGGACGAAAAGAAATATACTCCTCTCCTTCCTTTTCAGGATCTGATCAAGGACGGGTTTATTATTTATGACAACGTTACATACAGACGTGACGTGGATCTTACGGAAAAAGAGATAATAAACAATCACAGCGATTGCATGATAAAGTATTACTCGACTACGATAAACGAGCCCATAAAGATCGGCGGCGATTAAGCCGCCGGTCTCTTTTTATTCAATAACCGAATGCCTTCAGTCTGCGTGGCTCATATCTCATCGCAAACCTGCAGGATATAAAATTTAAGGTAATACGAGTCTCCGCCTTCCCAGAGTATCGGATGGTCCGGTCCCTGTGTGCGGTACTCTACCTGTCTGATCCTCTTATGAGCATCCTTAGCCGCCTTCGCGATCGTATCGTAGAAGGTAGCGGGATCCATAAAGTGCGAGCATGAGCATGTGCAGAGATATCCGCCGTTCTTAACGAGCTTCATCCCCCGCAGATTGATCTCTTTATACCCTCTCACAGCGTCTTTTATCGAGCTTCTCGATTTAGTGAACGCGGGCGGATCGAGGATCACGACATCATAGCTTTTCCCCTCTTTGATCAGGTTCGGAAGCAGATCGAACACATCCGTGCATACAAAATCAACGGTATTTTCAAATCCGTTCAGCGCAGCGTTCTCGCGTGCCTGCGCGATCGCAGTCTCGGATATGTCGGCCGCAGTTACCTTTTTTGCACCGCCTTTTGCGGCGTTAAGTGCAAACGATCCGGTATGTGTAAAGCAGTCGATGACCTCAGCGTCCTTGCAGAGCCTCTGGATCGCGAGCCGATTGTATTTCTGGTCCAGGAAAAAGCCTGTTTTCTGTCCGTCCTGTACGTCTACGTTGAAACGTATACCGTTCTCGCATATCTCGACCTTGGTGTCGAAAGGCTCACCGATAAAGCCCTTTGAGCGCTCCATTCCCTCGAGCTCGCGAACCTTCGCATCGCTTCTTTCGTATATACCACGAATCGCGATACCGTCTTCAGCCAGGACTTTCTTCAATTCGTCGAGGATCCGGGGTTTTAATCTGTCGATACCGAGCGCAAGGGATTCCACAACCAGGATATCCGAGAATTTGTCGACCACAATGCCGGGCAGGAAATCTGCCTCACCGAAGATCAGTCGGCAGCATGAAGTATCGCAGACCTTCTTGCGGTATTTCCATGCATCCCTTACACGCTTCACGATCAGTTCGTCTGTATCGACGTCTTTTGTCCTGCGCGCGAGCAGCCGCACCGTGATCTTCGACCTGCGGTTGATATAACCTGTACCGAGAAAATATCCGTCAAAATCCAGTACATCTATAATATCCCCGTCATTAATGCTCTCGGGGATCTCATCGATCTCATTGTCATATATCCAGAGCCCGCCGCTCTTTATCGTACGGCCCTCGCCTTTTTTAAGTTTTATCGCTTCTCTCATACGTTCCGTCCTGTCTGTTTATTATTGCTCTGATGAAGCCTGTTCAGCCTGTCCTTCCGTCTCTGTCTTTTTCTTCTTGGTGAATACCACAAGTTTGCTCAAAATATAGTTAAGGATAATAACAATTACCGTCGTAATGGCCTTCGCAATACCGCCCGTAAGCCCGAGGAAATCGGCTGATAGAAAGCTTAACGCGCCTCCTCCGGCCTTCGACAGTGCAAACAGTCCGTCGGGGAGGAATGTCTCGAAGAGTCCGGTAAATATCCTGGCCGCATAGAACTTTATAAGCTCTGCCCATATTGAATTATCCGTCTTCTCGAACACGAAGCTCCGGTTCGTGATAAACGCGAAGAGAACCGCCGCAAACCATGCTATTCCGTTCGCCGCGGAAGTCTGAATTCCCGGCTCGTCAAGGCCGAAAACGCGCTGGCAGAGGAATGTCACTCCCCAGTTCACTACGGTCGTCGCGACGCCGAAGATCAGATACATTATTATCTCTCTGTTAAAAAACCTGGAAAAAAGTTTCTTAAACATGAAAAAACCCCTCCGTAAGCACCGAAAGCTCTTGTTAATTGCATATTCGATATGTATAATAGTAATATAATATTAATGCGGGACTGTTAAATTGTAAAGCATCCGCTCCGTTTACACAGAATGAGGAGGATTATCTAAATGAGTCTCATCGTCAGAAACATTATGGAAGACATGGTTGAGCGCAAGCTCGAAGCCATGATGCCGCAGCTTGATGTGTGCAATTGTGAGATCTGCCGCACTGATATTCTCTGTTACGCGCTTAACCGCCTTAAGCCGAAGTATGTCGCTACTTCGCAGGGCGAGCTTCTCTCGAAGATCGATTCGCTGAGCTCCACCTTCGATATCGCCATCATTACGCAGATATCGGCCGCAGCCCAGGTAGTAAAAGAGTTCCCGAGACACAGATAAGAATTATGATAAAACAACAAAAGACCGTTTTTGACGGTCTTTTATTTGTTTTAGAAATATTTCTTATTGCCCCAAAGGTTGCTCTTTTTAAGCTCCACATATTCGTTGTACGCCTGCTCGAGTATCTGCTTCTCATTCGCGAATTTCAGCAGATGGTAGGCCTCGTGGTACTTGTAGTAACCGGAGTCACAGAAGTATTCCTCTCTCTGTGGTTTGCTGTAATAACTGTCAGACATCATAAGGTACCAGTGTACATCCTTCATGACAGTATTCTGCGGCGTATTGAAAGTATACTGGCTTTTGCCTACATACTTGATGATCTGGGCCTCTACGCCGGTTTCTTCCTTTACCTCGCGCAGTGCCGTCTCATTAAATTCTTCGCCTTCCTCTACCGTTCCCTTGGGAAGTACCCATCCCTCATACTTATTCTTGTAATTCTTATACAACAATAAGATCTTTCCTCTGAAAATAACTACACCACCAC
>JAEEGH010009453.1_pt1 | contig 22737 bp, 18 predicted proteins | sample 9134181 | NCBI WGS metagenome assembly JAEEGH01 (sample SAMN16246544, study PRJNA631951) | gut metagenome | biome: gut microbiome; feature: rumen; material: DP-attached | host: Bos | place: Iran: Karaj | collected 2018-10
AATAATGAATACCGTATGGATATGGATGTGGTTGGAACTTTTGTGGATGACTGCTTTGACCTGGACCCAAGCGGTGAATGGAGACTTTTGACCAAAGAGCTTTATGACACTTATATCAAATGGTGTAATAAGAATAATGAGCGGATTATGAGTCAGAAGTGGCTGGGCTTAAGAATGAGTGAGAAAGGATTTAAGCGGCTTAGTACGAATGGAAATCGATTTTGGCTGGGGCTGATTTTGAAGAATAGCTGGAGGTATGGAGGAAATAGCGTGAAAAATTGAGGAGTCTATGTGGAGATTTGTACTTACCAGTAAAAACTATAGTAATTAAAAATTAATCGAGCTGAAAGATTTCTTAATTAAATTATGTATTTCTGTGCATAAAGATTCTTGTACAGCTTCTAAATTATTTTTCTTAATAATTTCCATTGAAAATAAGTCTATTGAGTCACACGATAAGGCACCTGCAAGTTGTTCAATCATCTGTACAGAAGGAAACTGCTTTTCAGCTTCAATTTTTGAAATATAATTTGGTGAAGTTCCGATTTTTTCCGCCAACTCAGCTTGAGATAATTTTAATTCTTTTCGTCTTGCTTTCATATTTACTGCAAGAACTGTCCTAATATTAGTCATATTTCAATTCTAATAGGTTGGATTTTTGATTTTCTTCTATTATACCAATCGATTAAGTATTGAAAAATGAACAATTAGGGCTTATAATTTTAAATTGACTCAAAAATAGAATTATTAGATTGGATATAAAAGTATGAGGAAATTTGTTTCATCAATGATATATAGTTTAATAATGTCATTACTTTCTGTAGCTGTGATTTTTCTATTACAGGCACCGTTAATGACATTTGTATATTATGGATTTGTTTCTGCCCCAAATAGTGCAGTTTTCACAGCAAATATTATTAATAAAATAGTAGATACGGATACTACAACTATAATCATAATGATTGGACTGATAATCCTAACTCTTTCCTTTATTTTTTCACTATTTATCTTTATTACAAAAGTAGTTCATATTTTCTTGAAAGATGAAAAACTTATAAAACCTTATTACATTATATTCTTTTTCTTCACTACAGTTTTGCCTGTAATAATTATCTTCTTAGCAATATTCCTTAAAGCCAAATTGGCTATTTTAACGCTTATTCTTGAGCTTGTATTCTTTGCCTTAAATACAGTCTTGATTATTTTATCTAAAAAAATATTCCCTGAAACAACAAACACTGAATATAGAAAACATCTTTTTACAAATGGAGCCAGTCATGAATAAAACTATAAAAAAACTTTTTGCTTTTTTTGCAATTGCTTTAATTACTTTTAATGTTATATTTGCTCAAAACACAAATTCAAATTCAACAGGTAAAGGAAAAATTGTTATCGTTGTTCTTGATGTTTCTGGAAGTATAAAAAAACAATTCCCAGATATTACTAAAATTATTGACAGAGCAATTAATAAAAACAGACTTAATGTAGGAGATTATTTTGTATTAATACCTTTTGGAGATTCAGCTCTTCCAATGTATTCAGGACAGTTAATGCGAGAAGAGGATAAAACTTCAATTTCTAATACATTAAAAGCAATGAAAGCTGATAACGATTTTACAGATATTGGAACTGCAATTAAAACTGCCTTGAATTATATCGTAGATTTGAAAAGCAATGATTACAATCTGTATGAACCATTAGTATTATTTATTACAGATGGCGATATTACAACTCCAACTTCAAGTGAATTCCATGGACAAAATGTTGATCAGATTTTTAATGACCCATTAATCGGAAATAAGTATTTATATGACGGATGGTATTATGTAGGAATTGGAAAAAATCTGCATGACCTTCCATTAATTGCAGAAAAATCAGGTCGTGAAGATTATTTGTTGAGAATTGAAGATTTGGATCAGCTTGAATTTATGTTGGATGATTGGATTTCAAAGATTCCAGAATCACAGCCTATCGAGCAAGGCGAAGTATTATTTACTAACTACAAACTCAAATCATATAAATTGAAGCAAGGAAAAAATGTAAAGGTAGTATCTACTGCAGATGAAATAACTTTTGACATCTTAAATACATACAAGAGAACACCTGTAAATATTGAATTCAAAGCTGCGAAAGCAACTTTCCAAACCGAAGATAAGAGTACAACTGTACCTATTAAAATCTCACCAGAAACAGGAGTAATACAGGTTCCTGCAATGCAAACAAAACCGACATCTTGTGGTTTTGCTCCTAATTCTGAATTAAAGGGAAAAGGAATCCTTAAAATACATTTCTTAGTAAATATCAATGGTTTGGATAAACAATATGATGAAGCATTTGATATTAATGAAAAAACTGCTTCTGAACTTTTATTCGAAAAGATTTTCTGGCCATTAATGATTCTTTTGGTATTAATCGTATTAATTGTGGCAATCACAATCATAAAAAAATTCATGCCAGTAAAAATTGTAATGGAAGTTGTAGGAAATAGAACTGAAAAACAACGTTCCGTTTCAATGAAAATGAAGAAGCGTGTTGATTTTGGTTCAAAGCCTGGATGCCCATTCAAATTAGACCAAGAACTCTTTTCTCCTGTTGTAGGACAGATACAGAGACTCAATGCAAACAAATGGCAAATTATACCAAGAGATGCAAATGCTTTTGACGATGGTAATAGTAAATTTGATTATACTCTTGGCTCGATTTTAAAATTGAAAACAAAAGATGAATCAACTGTTTCTATTAAATTTAAGAAAGCAAAAAAATAAAGGTATAATATATGATTGATACAAATCGATATTTGATTATTTGGGGAATAATAACAACAACTATTGCAATTCTATCGCTTATAACTTATTTATGGCTTTCCAATGCTGCTAGATTTGAAAACCGTAAAAAAGAAATAGGTTGCGGAATGCTTTTATGTACATTAGCCGTAAGCAGTTTGATGTTTCTCCCATTACTGTTCTCTAGAATAGATTTACACGCATTAGGAACTGAATTATTTGATTCAATTCAATTTGCTGAATTTGAAGCTGAAGATGCTGGAAATAAATTGAAGCTTGTACCTTTCGTTAGACCTTTTGCACATTTTCTTGCTGCAACAGAACTAAAATATATAATGCTAATAATTATTGGTGTACCAGCTCTCGTTTCAGTTTTAATAATTATCTTCACTATTAGAATTATATTTCTAATTCGTGAACCTAAATTAGAACATGAAAATAAATCAAACAGAAAACATTTGTTTGAATATAATCCAGAAATAGTCACAAATCTAAATAAAACTAAGTAGGAGATAAAAAAAATGGCAGAGCTTTACCAACCAACCCTTGTAATTGGATTAGGCGGAACAGGAAAAAATATAATACTTGCACTCAAGAAAATGATTGCAGAAAACTGCGAACATGGAATGGCAGACTTTCCATTCTTAAAAATGCTATCAATTGATACAGACCGTGCTATGCCACATGCACAGAGTGCAATTAAAACAGTAAAAGATGAATCTTTATATTTAAATCCAAATAGAGAAGTATTTCAGTTACAGGCAAATTTTGGAATTGCTCCTGACTTAAACGATTATCCTCAGATTCATGAGTGGTTCCCAGATTCATTAAAGGCAAATCTTAGACCTGCTGAACTTTCACGAGGTGCAAGTCAGAAAAAGCCTATAGGACGTTTTACATTTGCTTGGAATGCTAGCGAAATCTATGAAGAAATTTATTCTTTTATGCGCGCACCTGTTGATGTAAAAGTTGCCATTGATAAAAACATTGGTTCAAAACTTTCTAAAGAAATAAATGTATTTATTTGTGGTTCTGTATGTGGTGGTACTGGTGCCGGTACATTCTTGGATACTGCTTATTTAGTTCGTTACTGTAATCATATTGCTGGTGCAGGATATCAGGTAAAAATCTTTGGAATGTTGGCTCTTGCATCTATGTTTGATGGTATTCAGGGAACTGCAAATGTACGTCAGAACTGCTATGCATCATTAATAGAGCTTGATCATTTCATGAATAAAATCAACTGCGAAAATCCTTATCGCTCTTTTATCCCTGCGTATAAAGATTTTAAGCCGGATTATACAACCAGCGGTTCTACAAGACCTTTTGACTATCCATTCTTATTTGATAATTTTGGTAAAGGTGTTGCTCTTAACTCACAAAGCGCTTTCTCAGAAATGGCAGCTAGATTTATTTATCTTCTGACAGGCCATGAACTCGGTACACATTGGACTTCAATGTATAACAATGTAATGGCAAACCTTGAACGTGAATATGAAAATCTTAATAACAAGGATATTCATTATAGCGGAATGGGAACATTCTCTATTCTTTACCCAAAAAGAATGATTGTTCAGCTTTGTGCTTATAATTTGTCAAAAGAATATCTCAAGAAGATTCTTGATGATTCATATAACCCACAGGAAATTGAACAACTTACAAAGAACTTCTTAAAAGAAATTAAAATGAATCCTCTTACAACACAGTTGGAAGATTCATTTGACGTATTTGAAGATCAGAATAACTTTAAAGGTTCATTTAAGGATTATATCGAAAATGCAATTTCTGATTTCGAAGAACAATCTGAAGATACTGATAAAAAGGATTTGAAGGATGAACTCTTAAGATGGAAGAAAGATATTGATGAAAAAGTAATTGAATTTAGAAATAAGAATTCATCAAGAGCTGAGCATTTAAGAGAAAGCTTCCTTGGTCAGTTATCTAAAGAATTAGAATTATTATTAGATTTGCATGAACATAAACTAGGAATTAAAAAGAATTCGGATGGAACTGAATTAGCAGATAGAGGTTCTTTAGTTCGTGCAGCTAATTTTATTGATTGTTTGATTAAGATATTTACAGAATCAAAAGATAAATATCGAAGAATCAGAAATGATGCAGAAAGTACAATGAAAAACCTTAACGGTGATTTTGAAACAGCACTTTCTGATTTTGATGAAGCTACAGACAGTGTCTTTGCAACAAAGAAGAAAATTGCAGAAGCCAAAGAAAATGTATTAAATGTTTGTAGAGATTTATTTAATGCTCAGAAACAGAACTTCATTGCAGATTGGTGTTATCAACTCTTTACTGATATCTTATGGAATGATGTACCAAAATATGATGGTCTCATAAAGGAATTGGAACAGTATAGAAATAAATATCGAAAAGCAATTCTAAATTTCCAGGAAATTGATAAAGATATTAATAAATTCCTTGATGACAATAGACGCTTTGAGCCAAATCCACTTTTTGCAGTAATCTTTGATTATGAAAAAGATGTTGAAGAGGCATATAAGAAATTACTTGAAGAAAAATCAGAAGAATTCATTTTTGGAGAACTCAGCGATTCTGTAACACAGGAAGGTGCATTTGGTAAAGAATATATTGGAGCTGCAAATAAAACAGCTTCTTTAGTTAATATTGATATTCTCAATGCAACTGAACAATTCTTCTTTGAGCCTATAAACAAAGTTAATATTGCTGATAGAATTCTTGAAACTCCAGAAATTAGTGACCGATTAGAGCAAGGTACATATTTTGAAGCAACTCCTATCTATCTTGGAGTTGAAGATACTGTTATGAATCGTGAAGGTCTTTCTTTCAAGGATTCAACATTCTTCGCTATTTCAATACCTGATGAATATGAAGGTAAACCTTGTAAAGACTTGAAAGGTGTTGTACGCGGAAATGGTGTTAATGCAATTTGTCCTATGGAACAAGATCCGGATAAATATCAGAAAGAACCTTGTCCAATGTTTAATCATTGTCTCAAGCAGAAACTTCTTCATCATGCTCCTAACAATGTTGCTATTACACCGACATCAGAAATCTCTGAAGTAAATATTATGCACTCTATTGCAGGTTATCCTCTATACTCACTCTCTTCAGTAATGAATAACTGTAAGAGTGTTTATGTTGATGCAAAAGCAAAACAGCAAAAAGAAAATGAGGAAAGTGGAAATGAGTTTGAAGAGATTAATATGTTTGGACCTCTTCAGTTTGATGCATTGGATGAAAAATCTAATGATCCTAGAAAAATGCTTAATGACTTTAGAAAGTTATTAATCGTTTCGTATATAGCAAAACGTCTTCATGTTCAACCACTGTCTGTTGATTTTGTTACTGAACGTGACTTAGCTCAGGATAGAAAAGATAAACCAGGATTACATCTTGGAAACTCGATGAATGAAGTTATGGTACGTTTCCAAAGTTCAAGACTTAAAGATAAGAAAGATATAGAACAATTTACTAAAGAGACAGAATTACTGATTAACGACATTAAAAATGATTCTGCTACAAAAGAGACTTTTGGTAATTGGGCAAAAGATGTATACGAAAGAATTAAAAATGAATTACCATCAGGTTTTGTACAAGATGATTTGGATCTCATGAATGAAGTAGTTTCAGAACTGTGTAATATTACTTTAATTCAGAAAAAATCTTTGTCTAGTCGTTTGGGGTAAATAAATGTTAGGTCAGCGAGAAGTAATACTTGTAGGATTAGGAAAATTTGGTGAATCAGTCTCAAATAATCTTGTACACATGATTGAAGAAAGACGTGTACAGCTTGGTAAAATTGCAAATTCTGTAATTCTACATACGATTAATTTCGCTGACGATTTAGTATTCCATTCAACAGATTATATGAATGAAATACTAGAAAGTGTAAAAGATAGCGCTGCATATAAAAATGGTGAAAAATTCGATTTCATTTTTGCTGGTGACTTTTTTGAAAATGCTACTTCAAAATATGCTATTGATTTTGCCTATCTTCCTTATCTTTTACAACAAACAACAGCTTTTAAATTAGGTGAAGTAATTGGATTCTTTACTTTTGCTGCAGAACTTGGAATAACAGAAAAAGTTCCTGATGAGACTCTTGCTTTAATATGCAAACACTTTACACATTTGGATACGATTAATAAAAAAGATACTTATCAAGTTCCTTATAAAACTGTAATGGATAAGACATTTAAAAATGTCGATTCTTCTGCAGGACCATTTAATCGTAATTATGTTCTTGTTACTCCAGGAAAGTCTAATGTTGTTGCTAATGAAACAGGCATTGTTTTTGCTGAACGTATTTTTTATGAACTTTTTTACCTTGCTCAAAAATTAAGTGAGCAAAGTCATAATTATATTTCTGCAATAAATGATAGAAAAAACTCAGAAAAAAATCTGTCTTGTTTCTCAATGGTTCAAATACCACGAATCAATGAAGTACAGAAATATTATTTAAAATATTTATTTGAAGAAAAAATTGTTTCATCATTTTTACAGGAACCAATAAAAGGTACAGACGGCGAATATTATCTTTCAAAGTTCTTTGAAATGATAGACATGTCTTACAAAGATGATAGTTTCCCTATTGATAGAGCAGCAAAACTTTTTATTAACCGATACATAGAAAACTTTTCTCATCTGCTTACATATTATGTTAGTGGTGCTTATTCAGACTTTAAGGAATATATTGAAGACTGTAAAAAGAGATTAGAGAAAACAGTTTTTGACAGTTTGCCTCTTTACGATGATTTTGCACACAAAGAAATTGATTATTTATTCATTACATTAAAAGCTGGTTTTGAAAATCTTTTTAAGGTAGATAGAATTAACGGAAACTTTAAGACTTATATACAGTTCATAGAAGCTTTACAAAATAAACTTGAAAAATGGCAAGGTTCTTTAAAATCTATTTCTGAGGGAGCTGAGCTTGTTGAACTGGAAGAAGAATTTAAGAGAGCCACTAAAAGAATTGAACATTTGCAAAAAAAGAAAATACTTTCTTTCTTAGTATTTAGAAATATTAGGCAGAAGCTTATTGAAAATGCAATTCTTTCTTTACCAATAGAAGAGTATCTTGAATCTCTTATAAAACAGAAACTGGCCAATTCATTCTATGAATATTGGAAAGCATTGTCTGAACTTAAAAAATCACCTATTGAAGAGTGTAAAAGTATTCTGGAAAATCTTAATAATCTTCAAAAAAGATTTGAAGGAAAAGAACAATACTTATTAAATAAAATAAAGTTCATAGAAAATATGAATGATTCTTATTATATACTTCCAATGTTTGAAGTTGCAGATGATTATGACAAACTTTTGGAAAGAATTAAGAATAGAAACTTTGGTCCTCATAATTCACAACGTATTAAAGACGCAGTTTCAAACGCATTAAAACAATATGTAGCAGAAAAAGATATTTATGGAATAACACAAAATCCTACAGAGTTCATCAATTTTATTGAGAATACTTTTATTCAAAATAATAAAAAGATATTTTCAGATATCGAAGAAAAGATTGATGAATTTTATGATTTTTCAAAACGGGCTGTTGAAGAAACAAAATACAAAACTGAAAATATTAATAGTATTTCATTTGAAACATCGGGAACTTCTCTTTTCCAAAATGAAATAATACTTATACCAAACAATATGAAGCCTGATTGTTTAAGTGAAGAAATTGATTCTAAATTTGATTCTTCTCTTGAAAAACTTGAAATACCAAAGGATTTTACAATTGGCTCTGTAATGTATTTTAAGGATTATCTTTATATGAGTCAGAAGGATATGAAGAAAAAAGATTTCCTGGAAAACTATAAAAATCTTGAAAGCTCTGAACCTAAATATGATAATTCATTAAAAGAAAAAACTGTACCATCTACTTCAGATGAAAATACAATAAATGAAAACGTTTCTGAATTATGGAAATACACTCGTTCTGCAATTATGTTTTATATGCAGTCTGAAGAATTAATAAATCTTTATAATAAAGTATTTAATGATAACAAAGATATTTTATCTGATGAAGAAATTGACCATCTTTCAATGACAATACAATTGAAGGATGCCTTAAAAGAATTATCAGAAGAAAAGCTTTCTGAATTTGCAAAGGATAATAATATACGTCTTTGCGACAACCGAGAAAAACAAGAAAAATTAATTCTAAATGAACTAACAACACGGTAGAGGAAAAATGGAAAATATTGTTGGAATTGATTTAGGTACAACGAATTGTTCAATAACTGCAATTGATGAAAATGGTAAAACAAGATTAATTAAAAACAAACATGGTGAATATATAACTCCATCTGCAGTGTATTTTGGAAAAGACAAAAGTAATTTGCTAATCGGAAAAGAAGCAAAACAGATGTCTAATACAGATCCAGATAATTTAGTTCTCTTTGTAAAAAGAGAAATGGGAAAAAAGAAAGAAGAAGTACGTGGTGAAAACAAAGGTTTTGCTCCATATCATCCTTATGACTTCTGGAATAAAATTTGGGCACCTGAAGAAATATCAGCTTTAATTTTAAAACAATTAAAAGAAGATGCTGAAAAGGAATTAGGTTCAACTGTTAAGAAAGCTGTAATTACTTGCCCTGCATATTTTGGTGATGCAGAAAAAAATGCGACTAAACAAGCTGGTGAAATTGCCGGCTTTGAAGTGCTTGAAGTTATTCCGGAACCAACAGCTGCATCTCTTTCATATGCTGCATTAACTAAAAAGAATGAAACTGTTCTTGTTTTTGATTTAGGTGGTGGAACCTTTGATGTAACAATCTTAAAAATTTCTGATGGTTCTAATGGTAGAACTGTAAATATGATTGCTACAGATGGTGACCATAAATTAGGTGGAAAAGATTGGGATGACTTTATTATGAGCTATATGGAAGATATGTTTGAAAAAAAATGGCATATCGAATTATATAGTGAACCCAAAAATCTTACATCTGTAATGTATGGTAAATTACGAATTGATGTTGAGAAAGCTAAAGTTGCATTGTTTAAAGAAAATGCTAACTCAACAGCAATTACCTTAGAATATGGTGGAAAACAATTAACTCAGGAAATATCTCGAGCATTATATGCCCAGAAGACATTAAAACTTACAGAGCAATGTAAAGCATATTGTAATATAGTTCTCAATGAAGCTGGAATGTCATGGGATAATATTGATACAGTACTTATGATAGGAAGTATGAGTAACTGTACTACAATACAGAATGCTCTTAAAGAATGGTCTGGTAAAGACATCAACTTTGGACTTATTAATCCTAAAACTTGTGTAAGTGAAGGTGCTGCAATAAAGGCACATATACTTGAAGGTGGAAATACTGTAAAAATAATTGAAAATCAGAATAGCCATGCAGCTGACTTTGAACAAACAGAAGAAATCAAAAAAGAAATTGCTGAAGAACAAGACAATGGAAAACGAATAGAACAGAAATTTGATAATCAAGATATTAAAAGTGTCCTTTCCGCTTCAATTGGAATATTAGCAAAGAAAAAAGATGGTTCACCTTTTGTTTATAAATTATTAAAAAAGAATATGGCTTATCCAACAGAAAAGAAGCAAGTATTCCGTGTACCAACTGATAAGGCTGAAAGACAAAGTATAACTGTTTACGAAGGAGAATCTGATAATTCAGAAAATTGTAATTTACTGGGAACAGTTGAACTTAAACTCGATGGTAAACTGAGTTTCGGAGAACCAATTGAAGTAACTCTTATTAAAGATAAAAATGGAATATTGCAAGTTGAAGCAATTCATCAGCAATCAGGTATTCATATTAAATCTGAAATAAAAAGAGAAAATGGACTTTCTGAAAATGATGTAAAAAACTCTACCGATGAAATGGAAGAGCTCTGGCTGGCATAAATATGGATTTTGAAGAAGAAATATTCTTAGCAGATAATAATGATTCCTCTGACATTTTCTTTGCAGAAGATGCTCCTATAGTTTCTAAAGAAGTAAAGGAAACTGTTAATGAAGAATTTTCTGAAGTTGATGAAATTTATAATTTATTAAAAATTTCTGAAAAACCAGAAAGAGTAGATTTTAAGGAATATTTTAAATCTAATCCTGAAATATTCAAAATTGCCGGAGTTGATTATTATAAAACTCTGACACCTGAACAATACGCACAATTTGAAAATAAATGTGAATCAATTATTTCCAAAGCAAAAGAATTATGGAATTCTCCAAAGTTAAATTATAAAATTGCAGAATTAGATGATGCTCTAGGAACTCTAAAAGCAATCTTCAGAACAGAAGCTGCAACTACTTCTTATAATAAAGAACTTCGAAGAAATTTACTTTATCAACTCTATGGTAGTTTTAAAGAGAAAGCTAATGATAAAATTCTTGAAGTTTCAGAAATACAAGATCTCATAGATATAGCTTATTCTATTCATCTTATAAATGAAAAGTCAGAACGAAAACAGATAATTGAATGGATTAAAAAGGAATGTGAAAAAAACAATTGTGTAATCGAATCATTCCAACAAAGTTTCATTCGGCATACAAAAGATAAATCAAAACTTAAACGTTTAGATACTGAGTTATGCAAAAATAAATTATTTAATGAATATAAAAATCTTTATAATTTATCTTTACAACTAAATAAGACTGATGACAAAAAAACTGACTCAGAATTATATGAAGAAATGTATCAGTCCTTAATTCATGAAAATGTATTATTAAATAATATTCAAATTTATATTGATGATTTTTACGACGTTGAAAAGAATGAAGGAAAATATAATTTTGCATTAGCATTAAATGATGAATATTATTATTACTTAAAAGGAACAGCAATACACACTTATCAATTTACAGAAAATCAATGGATTGACTTTACTCGTAAACAAGGCCTAAAAAAAACTGATGATGCTTCTGTTGCTTTCATTATGGGAACTGAAAAAACTTCAACGATTACAGGTCTTGCAAAACTCCTTGAAGATAATCCAAACATGGCTCTTAGTAGAATAAGAGCTGGAGATGTTGAAACATATCTTTCACACATTGGACAACTACAGTTATCTAAATTGCTTTCTGTAAAAAAGGAAGAATTAAAAAATGATACTAATCTTCTTGTTCAGGCTGTTGTAGCTTTACTACGAGGAATTGAATTACAAGATAAACAGGATGATGAAGAAGAAGTAAACGAAACAGATAGTCTTATTCCATTGATTGAAAGAAAAGCCACTCCACAAGAAATAGTTGATTACTTATTACGACGTAAACAATTTGAAAGATTAAATAAAAAGATTATTTCAAATGATACAAATGAACATAAAGAATTAGAGAACTACCTTTCACAGATTGGATTTTCTTTTCAAAAAATATGTTTAAATTATCTTAACGAGTTTACAGAAGAAAATAATGCATCAGTTTATAAAAATATGTATGAAACTTATGCTAAATATATTTTGGAATCATTACTTTTACAAAATGATGAAATTACAATTCTAAATGTATTAAAACCTATTTTATCTAATGGTAAAAATATGGGATTGATTTCAGATACATTAATGAATGAATTTAGAGACAGCGAGCAGAAATTAATTGAAAAATTAAATGAAGATAAAACAACTTTTCTTGAAAATCAAAAAATGAAAAAGAAAAAATCATTTTTTAGTTTTAAGAATAAATAAGAGGATTTTATATGAGCGAAGAAGAAAATATCAAAGACCAGGAAAATTTAAATGAAGAACCTTGGGAAGAAGAAGGATCTTATCAAGAACAGTCTTCAGAAAATAATGATACTGAAATGGAAACTACTGTTGATACAACGGCACTAGAACCTGAAAAAACTAAGACAAAAACAATAAAGTTCTCTCAGATAACTATTGGATTTATAATCAAACTGGTAACAGCCGGTATCCTATCTATTTTGGCATTAAAATATATTTTGCCATCAAGTACAAGTGATGTTTTTTATAAATTATATTTTATTCTTTTTATTGTTTTTGAAATTGGTGTACTTACATGTTATGTTTTTGCAAATAAGAGTATTTATTTATTAAAAAACTTCGCAAAAAATGTAATTGAGAATAAAGGGCGTTATTCTAGTCTTAATTCAAAAAACAAAAAAGTAAACGATGTTTGTAATGCATATAAGAAATCGTTCTTAGTTAGTGATGATGAAGATTATCATAAAACAAGAGCAAATTCTGATTTGTATTTTGGACCTGAAACTTGGTTACAGGATACTAATCCATTACCAATACAAGCTTTTCTAAAAATTATTCCTGGAACATTTATTGGATTTGGTATTCTTGGTACTTTCATCGGCTTTGCTGGTGGTATAGGTTCAATTGACCTCTCTAATTCTGAAAAACTTCTTGGTAGTGTTGAACAATTGGTAGGTGGGTTAAGAAATGCATTCAATACTTCTATTGTCGGAATGCTTGCTTCAATGTTTTGTAACTTTGTTTTAATCCATCCTTTATTTAATAAATTAGATGCAGAATCAAAAGAATTCTGTGACTATCTAGATAATCAATTCTACGTAACTGAAGTAGATGCAATGGCAATTATTGATGAAAATAATAATAAGATTCCTTTCCCAGTAGTACTCACTCAGATTCTTACGAGATTGGAAGGTGTTTCATCAAATATTAATTCAATGGGACTTACTATTGGAGACCAGGTAACAAAATCTGTTAAAGAAACATTGGATAAGACAATTGAAAAGATTATTAAAGAAGAAATTCAAAAACTCAAAACAGATTTGAATTCATCTATAAAACTACTTGAAGAATGCCAGACAAGTTTGCAGAATGCACCTCAACAATTAAAAGAAGCTGCAACAGTAATTGAGAATTCCGCAAAGAACTCATCTGAAATATTCGAAAACTTTAGTGATAGTTTAATTGATATTAAGAATGCAGTTGCTTTATTGCCAGATGATTTTAAGAACGTAAATGATTCTATTAGTGGTACTGTTTATAAATTAGCTGATAATCAGACATTACTTGCTTCTGCAATATCTGAAGCTTCAGATGCGTTTGAAAAAACAACAGAAATTAGCCAGTCACTTTCTGATTCTTATGATGAACAAACTAAGAAAATTAATGAATCTATTTCTAGATTCTCTGATATCCTTAATGAATACAAAGAAACAAGTAAAGAAAGCAAAGAACTCCTTGAAGGTTATAAAGGTATGGATATTAATATCGCAAAAATCTTCAATCAGATTAATGAAAATACAGAGGGATATTCAAAAATTATTGGTGACAGTTTGGAAAAATATCTTAAAGGTTTCAAAGATGCAACAAAGGATATATCAAAGCAGTTTGCAGATGCAACTTTAGCTTTGAGTGAAGAAGTTAGACGCCTTAATGGTGCAAGTGATTCAACAAAGGCATAGCATATGAGAACAAAGCGTTTTAGATATTTTGAAGGTGATGGCGGATATGACTTATCAATCAGTGATTTGATGTCTGCTCTTTGCTGTATATTTATACTTGTTACAATTTCAATTGTTGTTTCTCTAAAAGAAAAGAACTCTCTTGCTGAAAAATATCAGGATTTGCAAAAGGATTTGTTTCTTGATTTACGGGAGGAAATGGGAGCTGATTTAGAAAAATGGGGGGCAACGATAGACCCTGATACACTTACGATACGTTTCTCCAGTGATGAAGGTTTTGATGCGCGAAGTGCAATTCCAAAACCAAAATACAAACAGACACTCCAAGAGTTCTTTCCAAAGTTAGTTGCTGTTCTACAACAAGATAAGTATAAAAATGAAATTGAAGAAATCAGAATAGAAGGTTTTACAGCACCAGACAGAACCGACCCTCAAGGCGAAGGAAGTGAACACGATTATACATCTGGTATTGAATTAAGTCAGGAAAGAACTATGAACGTTCTTTTATATTGTCTTGAAAATACTAACTATTCACAAGAAACTGATCCAGCAAAAAAAGAAGAAGAAAAAGAATGGATAAGAAAGCATATTGTTTCAAATGGTTATTCACTTTCCCGGCCATTAGGTAATGATGGAAAATTAATCGAAGAAAATAGAAAACTTACTGATGAAGAAAAAGCAGCTTCAAGACGTGTTGAGTTTAGAATTAAAACAAATTCTGACAAGATTGTACAGCAATTCCAAAAAGCTAAGGATTCAGATTAATGGAAAGTATTTCAGCTCTTGAAAACTTAGAAGATGGTATCTCTAAAATTAATAGTTATGCAAATGAGTATAATGACTTTATGTCTAAAAAGAAAATTGATACTATTGAAAAAACTATTCTAGAGATAAAAGATACCTTTAAGATTGATTATACAATTCCTCTTAAGATGACAAAAAAAGAAGAACAAGAATTAAGAAAACTTGTTTTAGAATTTGTAAGAGAAAAGAAAGATAATTTCAATTCACATTATATACAATTACTTGCATGGTATATTCATGAATTAGATGTTTTACCAGTAAAAAAGCATGGTGTTATACGCAATGTTACTATTTTTGAATATTCACCAAGTTCTCTTATTCCAATTACTACTACAAACAGAATATTCGGATTATTTTTGCCTAAGAGAATAGAAAGTGAAAAAGTGTCGACTGCCTTAGTTCTAAATTACTTAAATAATTATGAACATGCTTCGACTCGTTTTATGAATGTTTTAAATTCATATTTAAAAAGAATTCATTTTTCAAAAAATACTGATGTTTATTTTAATTTCTCGAATGTTGTAAATTATATCGAAAAGAAAACTCCGGCAACAAATATAAGCTATTTTGAAAGATTGAAAATTATGGGAATTCGCGAAAATACTATTCATACAAAATATTTTATTAATGCATTAAAAGGATATAAAGAATATGAATATTAAAACATATGTTTATCCATATAAAATTCAGAAAACTGAAAATGCTCTTTATAAATTAATTCCAGACAGTGATAATGAAAATGAATTATTATTTGAACAATTTTCTTTATTAAATTCTATGTTACAGTTTGGTTATTCTCCATTTACAGAAGGACAATTTAAGATTACAGATAAACAACTAATTGATTTTTTTAATTATTCGAAAGCTTCTGTACTAAAAGATTTTGATATTAATAAATACTATGAATTACTTGGAATATCAGAAATCTATACAAAACAAATCCCCACAATAACAGAAAAGGAAACATTTATTTCTGATTCATATCAAATGAATGTTGCCTGGGAAAATGATACAGATACAGGAAAAATGAAAAGTGCTCCAAAATCATATAAAAGAGATGGTTTAGAAATTTATAATTTTGAAGATGAAAAACTTGGTAGCATTTATCCGGAATATTATGAATTGTATGAAATGATTGATAATGCAAATCATAATTGGAAAGCTTGGACAAAAACTGAGCGATATACATTTCTTGATAATTTAGTAGAATTATCCAATAGAAGAAAGTTTATAATATCAAATGAACTTTTACAGGCACATAAACATATAAATTAAATGGAGATTGGATTATGAAAAAAATTACAATTTTATTACCATTATTATTTGTAAGCGTCGCTCTGTATGCTGAAAAAATTACATTACAGACAGGAGATTTTTTTGGTATATCTAATACAGATTATTTCTATCCAAAAGACATTACTTTTACTGGTTCTAGATTAACAATAACATCTGTAAAAAAGGAAGAAGATAATCTATGGTGTTTAAAGCTTGCTGCACCTAAATCAACAAATACTAATGCACCTATTATTTTTGAATATTATGTTAAGAAAGGTGACATTTTAACAATGAGAAGACTTGCAAATCCAATGGAGGAAATAACGATAAAAGTTGTTTCTGTGAATTGGAATGAAATAACTATAGAATATTAATTATTTATTTACCTAAGTATTAAAGGGTTTGAAAATGTCTAAACGTCGAAAATCTCAAAAGAACATATATTATGCAATTTATATATTATGTTTTATCTTAGTTGCACTTATTGTCATTCTTAATGTAACACCGAAGAAAACATCTACAAACCAGATTTCACCAAAACAGACAACGCAAACTCAAATTCAAACCAAACCTAAAACTACACAAACAGAACAATCAAAAACAACAACAGCTTCTAAAACTACTGAAAATATTATCTCTCTAACGAATGGATTAGAAATACCTTTATGTCCGGCACAAAATCATACTGAAGATCATGAAATGCGCAAATTTAAAAACTATACCATTTGTTATAGAGAATCTTATGAACAGGCAGAATGGTCAGCTTATTGTCTTTCAGATTTCCAGTTAGAAAAAAATACAGACCGAACAAACGATTTTAGAGTAGATCCTTTAATCTCTACTGGAAGTGCAGATTTAGCTGATTATAGAAAATCAGGCTTTGACCGTGGACACCTTACTCCAGCTGCAGATATGTCTTTTGATGAAACTGCAATGAGCGAGACATTTTATATGAGCAATATGACACCACAGAACCCTCAATTTAATCGAGGAATTTGGAAAGACCTTGAAGTTCAAGTTAGAATATGGGTAAAACAATTTGGAAAAGCATATGTTGTGTCAGGACCAGTTTTAAATAAAAAAGCAACTTTCTATACAACAATTGGAAATAATAATGTTACAATACCTGAATATTTTTATAAAGTAATACTTGTACCAGTTTATAAAGACAATGAAGATAGAAAAAGTCCAGATGATACTTACTCTGTGATGGCAATTGGTTTTGTTATTCCTAACCAAAATTGTGGTGATTCTTTCTGGAATTTTACAAAATCAATAGATGACATTGAAGAATTGACAAATCTTGATTTTTATTCACTTCTTCCAGATGACATAGAAGACAATATCGAAGCTTTTTACATTCTAGATGAATGGAAATAATTCAATATGACATTGTAAATTTACAGTGCGGATAATTGGAGCAGCCGTAAAACTTACCATTTTTCCCATTTCTTAATTTTAATTCTCCATTACATCTAGGACAAATTAGATTACTTTTCTTTAATTCTTTTTCGACTATATTCTTTTTAATGTTTTTTACATGTTCTCGCTTAGCATTCTTTTCAGTTAATTCAGCTGATTCTAGTATTGATTTAATTCTCGAAACTTCATCTTGTGTAAGACACTTTATTGTTGAGAGTCTTTTTATTGTTGAATTAAGTCTGTTATCATAAATAACAGGAACTGATGATTCAATTTTCTTCAATGTTGCATTCCCAGAGAATACAACAATTGGAAAGTATTGGATATTTGGATAATCCGATAAAACATTTTTTAAGGCATAAATATGACTCCAGTTTTGTTTAATTGGATTACGGAAAGAATTTTTTTCTTTGTAAATTACTTGAGTCCAATTTTCAGATTTTTCATTACCGAAAATCCATCCTTTATAATTTTTAGTTTCTATTACAAAGATTCCATATTCTGATATAACTAACTGATCAATTTGGGAAGTATAACCATTTGAACTTTTAATTATAATATCTTTAATTAAGGTATAATCTGAGTTTAGAAAATTTAATCTTGTATTTACTTTAAGTTCACCAAATGAACCTTTTATTTTGGGTTTCAGAGTTTTCTTTAAAATGAAAAATGCAATTATTATAACTAAGATTATAAATACCATTGCGTTACTTCCGGAATAAAAATTAAATCTTTATCATAGATTAAATTTTATAACCACTACAGTTTTCCACTACCCTACGATTTATTTTTTTATTAGCACCTCAGCAAGAAGAACAAATCCAAGCCCTATAGCAATGCAGAGAACCATATATAGACCAGCAATTCCTGCATGTCCATTTTTCAGAAGATTAGAAGTTTCTAGAGCAAAAGTTGAAAAAGTTGTAAATCCGCCGCAAATACCCACTTTCAAAAATAAAACTAGTCGTGGGGTCAAATTGTTAAATTTTAGGCTTAGAGCAACAACCATGCCAATCACAAAAGAACCGACAACATTTATTACAAAAGTCTTAATTGGAAAAAGAAAGGGCTCTTTTAGTGGTATCAATCCTATCAGATAGCGAAAAACAGAACCTACAGCTCCACCTAAAGCAACCACAAGGCAATCAATCATCCCTACTTCCCTTCCTTCACATACTTATCCAGCTGCATATTAGCCAGGTTAATCTTCTGAACAACACAAGGCCCCGCAACACAGCCGCCCTCGCAGCTCATAACTTCTACAAGGTTGCCATCACTTTCTTTAGCTTCCACCCTGCCCGCATTAATTTCGCCGTAGTAACGAAGCTTTTTCATACCTTCTTTGTTAAGTCCGTTAATTACATCAAGTTTCAAAATAGATGGATCTTCCAGGCGGCAGCGGACAGCCTCTGCAACACCCCCAGAGCGGGCAAAGTTTCTGGCACTAGCCGATGGCACCTCGTTCTTAACAAAAGAGTCTAGCTTAGTAACATCAATACCCTTAGCCTCAAAGAAAGCAGACAACTCTTCCGCAGTAATAACATAATCTACAAATTCATCGTCAAAACCTTCGCGGCGTTTTGCAAGACAAGGCCCCACAAAAACGGTTACGCAGTCTGGATCATCCTTTTTTGCCAATTCTGCAGTGTAATGCATAGGACTGCGGGTTTCAGAAACACAAGGATCCAAATCAGGAACATGAATATGAACAGCACGAACATAAGCTGAACAGCAGGATGTAGTCATCAGTTTATCACCACGTTTCATGCGTTCAGCAAATTCAGCAGCTACCTTATCAGCACAAATATCAGCCCCACGAGCAACTTCATAAATAGTAGAAAATCCCAACTGCTCAAATCCTTTTTCCAGCTGCCCTGCACTACACTTAAACTGAGAAGCAATAGAAGGCGCATACATAACGCTCACACGCTTTCCATCCATAATATGCTTAATTACATCAACCAGCTGGCTTTTATCCATCATGGCACCAAAAGGACACTCCTGCATACATTTACCGCAGTAAATACATTTGTGAAAGTCAATAACTTCGTGACCATCTTCACCCTTAGAGATTGCCCCAACAGGACAAGCTGCTTCACAAGGTACAGTAATTTTAATAATTGCGTGATAAGGACAGTTCTGTTCACAAAGCCCGCAGTGAATACATTTTTCAGCATCAATATGAGCGTGATGAACAATATGAATAGCCTTCTTTGGACAGTTCATCATACAAGGACGGGCAAAACAGCCCTGACATGCATTCGTAACCATAAAATTCTGCTTTACACAACCGTTGCAAGCCTCGTGCAAAACAGTAATCATAGGCCAGGTAGGCTTTTCGCGCTCCAAAGCCTCGCGTGCATAATCATCCAGATCATTCAAATCATTATAGTTTTCTACAGAAATACCCATTCGGGCAAGAAGTCGCATCCTTAAAAGTTCACGATCATGATAAGTACAACAACCAATTGGCGCCGTTCCCGCAGGCCTCATCTCAACAGGAATTTTATTAATTTTTCTAGAATCCAATTCGCCCGCAAGCTGCAGTTTCGCAATCCTTACCAAAAGTTCTTTTTTTACATTAGTTGCATTGTTATTAATATTCATGATTTTTCTATTATATTATGAAAAAAAACAAATGTCAGTATCACTCAAAAATCCCAAGCTGATTGTACCATCGCCCGAAATTATTTGCTTTCTCACTTTTTATACTTTATTATTGTTACATGAATACATCATTTATTTACAACAACTTTTACCCCTCAAAGGACATCTTGGATTCCTGTTCAATCAGAGAAAAAGAGCAGCTTACCCTTTTAATTGGCGCTAACTTAGTTTTTATGGTTTTATTTGCTCTTTTTGGAATCGTTCTATTTTTGTTTAAATATGTAATTATTGGCCTGGGTGGAATATTTTTACTAGCTTTTTTTGCAACTTCACTAGCTTTTATAAAAAAAGGCCATATCCATAAAGGATCCTGGGTAACAACCATAGCGATTGTCCTGTTAACCGCAACAGAATGTTTTGGTACACCTTTTACTAACTCTAACTTTTTGCCATACAGAGACTCCTGTTTTATAGCAGTAATGTCCATCTGTAATTACGTTGTCTCTCTTAGAAGAAAACAATTACACAGCTTTTCTTCATTAATTATTGCAATCTGGATTGTTTCTATATTTATTAATTACACACCTCTATTTAATACCAATCCAAATTCAGCATTAATGAATATTATAATCTGTTCACTTGCAATCATCACAACAGAAGTATGTTTACTTTTATTCGATAGATTCACAAGAAAAGTGCTTGAACACGCCCAGGAAAACGAACACCAAAGTGCAAAAGCTTTTGAAAAAATTTCCGCAGTAATCAACGAAACAAAAGAAGGCTTAGATATAGGAAAACAGCTTTCTGCATCTACAGCAACCGCAACAGACAGCGTAGAAGAAATAAGAAACCTCTACAACTTTATTAATCAGGAATCTGTTGAACTCAGCCGTGAAGCACTTACAATAAAAGATTCAAGTCTGCAGATTAATGACAAAGCCGACATGATGAAGCAAAGCGTTCAAAATCAGAGCAATGCAATTTCACAGACTTCCGCTGCCCTTACACAAATGTCTGCAAGCCTTACAAATATCAGTAATATTGCAACTCAGCAGCGGGCCGGCATGAACAATCTTATTACAGAACTTGATTCCCAGATGACACTTTTACAGAAACTTGTAAATGATGTTACCCAGGTAAAAGTTTCTTCCCAGAAAGTTTCTGCCTTTGTAGAATCAGTAAACAAAATTGCTTCGCAGACAGGCCTTCTTGCCATGAACGCGTCAATTGAAGCTGCTCACGCAGGAAAACTTGGACAAGGATTCTCTGTAATTGCCCAGGAAATCAGAAAATTATCTGAACAGACTACAACAAATGCACAGAAGATTGCAGAAACTCTAAATGAAAATGAAGCCGTCGTAAATGTTACAACTGACTCCATGACATCTTTCTCTGCATACACACAAACAACTACAGAACAGATCAGAAATACAATCTCTGTAATAGAAGAAATCCTTACTGGAATTTCAGAAATTGATGCAGGTACCAGGGATGTTACCAATGCCATCAACCAGATTGTTGGCGATGCAGATACAAACACCCATCTTGCAGAAGGAGTTGCAAGCGAAATTATCCAGCAGAATTCTGCTCTTGAAAAAATTTCCAATGGAACAGAAGAGCTTCAGACAAAAGTAAGTAGTCTTGATAGACTTCTGGAAAACATTAAAAATGCCATTCGCGAAATTGAAAAGCACGCAACAGAAAACGAAGTTGTTTCTGCTAAGATTTCAGGAGCACTAAATTAGAATATACTTCACAAAATGGGAAAAACTGAGTATACTCAATAGATAATCAGGGAATTTTCGATTTAAAATTTTCTGTGTTTTAACTAAGTATAATTTATTTTTAGGAGACAAAATATGTCAAGAAAAATTACTATCATTGGAGCTGGACAGGTTGGTTCAACTGTAGCCTATGCCCTTACTTTGAAGCAGATTGCTTCTGAAATCGTTATTATCGATATCGTTAAAGATAAGGCTATGGGAGAAGCAATGGATATCCGTCAGGGAACTCCATTCATTGGTCCTGTTTATGTGCACGATGGTGATTACGAAGATGCAAAGGATTCAGATATCGTTGTATTTACATCTGGTGTTGGACGTAAACCTGGACAGTCTCGTCTTGACCTTACACAGACTAACGTTGATATTACAAAGTCTGTAATTCCTCAGATTACAAAGGCTGCTCCTAATGCTCTTTATGTTATTGTAGCAAACCCAGTAGATATTCTTACATATCAGTTTGTAAAAACATCTGGCATTCCTGCTAACCGCATTTTCGGTACAGGTACTATGCTTGATACAGCTCGTTTCCGCGCTCGCATTGCAGAAACATACAAGGTAGCTCAGGAAAACGTACACGGATACGTATTCGGTGAGCACGGAGATTCTTCTTTCGTTCCTTGGTCTTTGGCAAACATTGGTTCTATTCCTGTAGATTCATTTGCAAAATCTTACCGCGGACCAAAACTT
>JAEEGH010009454.1_pt1 | contig 22735 bp, 14 predicted proteins | sample 9134181 | NCBI WGS metagenome assembly JAEEGH01 (sample SAMN16246544, study PRJNA631951) | gut metagenome | biome: gut microbiome; feature: rumen; material: DP-attached | host: Bos | place: Iran: Karaj | collected 2018-10
CGAAAGACACGAGCCTCATCGGGCAGATTGTGAAGGTCAAAGTTACTTCGGCTTCGCCGCTGTCGATTGAGGGGGAACTGATTGGATGATCTTCATACACATCATAATCGGGCAAAAACTTGCAAAAAACAGAAGTTTTTGCCCGATTTCTGGAAAGCTTACACATCGAACAGCTGCTCAACGATTTGGGCTGTTTGATATGGTCTGCTTATATTTTCATTATTGGAAGTTTAACACTGATTTTATAGAAATTGCGATAATGAAGTATTTTTGTTCCTTGTTCACAAAATAGTTTCTCCGATTCAGGGAGTAATTCAAATTCACTGCCGGGATATAGAATAACACATCGTGGCGAATAATCTTCAGTGATGTCAGGTAACAAACTTTCATCGCGAGCATTGCCGCTTATTTCGCGAATGTCATTTATATCGACAAAACTTTTGTTTTGATAATCAGGCTTGTATTTTGCATCAAGAATCAACTTTTCTTCTCTAATGACAAAATCAGCAATCTGGCGGCCATAGAAACCTCTTTCTTGAAACAAAACCTCGTTAATGCTTTTCTTCTGTAGATTACTGAACACCCACATTTCATACAATCGCGCCATGTCAATCCAAAACGGCGGAGTGGTGTGTTGTTCTTGGCTTGCTTCGCTAATGGAATAGTCGTATCGGCGCAAGAGCATTTTGGCAACCCGTATGGCATCCTTGTATTCCTTGAAGAGTTTGTTGGTCGACAGTTTTTGCACTTGATAGGGTTCGATTTCGTCAGAAATACCATCTAACCTATTTTTCAATTTGGACAATCGGGATTGTATTTCAAAATAAGAGGATTGAACCTTCAAACTCTCGTAATTGCCGATGATTCTATCCGCAAAAAGCAATGCCTTTTTCAAAAGTCGGTTTTCGGGAATGTCGTCGGTGTATTCTTGAAATTGGCAAAACACTCGGTCGGAACGCTGTTGGAAAACATTATTTTGGAGATGTTTGGTGAACAAAAGCCTACCTTTTACCTTTGTTTTCAAGTTTTCCTCACGAATAACGTAATCCTTTTTCAGTCCTCGTTTGACAAGGCGGTCAAGCAAGGAAACGAAATGCAAAACCAAAAGTGGTGTCAATTGGTTGAGCTGTTCATTAGTTTCAATGGTAGGTTCGTCAAACTGGATGCCGTAGCATTGGGCAAAGTAATCCGATTCGTTCTTGGTGTCAACCTCCAAAGCCGCCAAAAACATGGTCACAAAGTCTATGTTTTTCATCTTTGGAGTAACGATAACAGCCAATTCGTTTTTGACGAGCCACGAAGCGCCAATGTAATAGGATGCAGTCCAATTGAAAACTCCCAAATATTTTGGCGTTTTAGGAAAATCAGGCTCCGTAAATTTCAGACCAAGCCCAATAAGATACTCCATCTTTTCGGAATAGTCACGACCATTACCCCAGCCTTTTGGATTCACGAAAGGTTGGTGCTCTTGCAATTGAATAGTATCCTTCGGCTTATTATTCATTGTTTTCAATGGTATCGCTTTGCGATTCGGGCTTATACGTATTCACAAAACCAGCAATTGACGTATCTGAACTAATGGTTTTGACATTGACGATGTTGTCTTTGATATATTCGTTCAATAGTGGCAAAATCTCATATTGCCATTTTAGAGTCAATTCGTTTTCGTCTTTTGCAAAGAAATAGCTGTGGCCAACCATCAAATCGTCAAAATCCATGTCAATACGGTTCTTTTTGAGAAACGATTCAACTGATTTGAATAGTTCAACAGCTGTTGGAATAGAATTTTGTTCGACCAATTCTATTTCAGCTTTCAATGTCACAAACGCGAACCTGCGCCGCACGGCATAATCGATGTTGCCCACACTGCGGTCGGTGGTGTTCATAGTGCCAATGATATAAAGGTTGGAAGGAACGCCAAACGACTCTTTGGAATAAGGAAGCGTCACCTTGATTGGATGGTCTCCTCCAAGACGCTTGTCGGCCTCAAGTAGCGTAACCAATTCACCAAAAATCTTTGAGACATTGCCACGGTTGATTTCGTCGATGATGAGAACGTAGTTTTGCGGGGTTTCGTCGTCAACTTTACCTGTAATTATATCATTGATAACGTCAACTTTAATTGTTCCGTTATAGTCTGGTTTGCCATACCTGGGTGTAAAATAAAAAGCGTAAATGCTTTGTTGGCTTAGGTTTTTGTCATAAAGTTTCGAAATAGGAATTAAGTCGCCTGTATACAACCACTCAACTTTCCTGAATTGACACATGTCGATAGGCGCATCTTTGCGAAATTCATAATCCCCAGCAATTCGAGCAATAGCTTTGACCGATTTTGTTCCATCTGATATAAGGATAATGTCTCCCATTTGCATCCATTGCTTGAATACTTCCATTGCAAAGGCACCCCAAGTGTCATCAAGGGCTTTGAAATCTTCTCTCGTTTTGCATTGGCTGAAATCTTTGTCTCCACCCCAACCCAATCCAACTACATTGTTTTCAAGGCAATAATCGAAGATTTCGGCATCATTTTTACCTTTCTCGCCCAATGACATTTTGAACACTCTGGTTTTTGAGAAATCGATTTTTTCGGACTTCTTTTCTGTAATGATGCTTTTAGCATTTTCACACATTGTCTTAAAAATGCCAGGTTCGATTTCGTATAAAACTTGTTCGTTTACCGTCTTTGGCTTAATTCCTTCAACAAAATCCTCATAATCCATTGATTGATGGAAGGTGCAGAAACCGATACGTCCTTCTTTTTGAAGTTCACCATAGCGTTTCATGATATCTTCATGCTTTTCGGGTATTGTTTCTCCACAAATGCTTAATGCCAAAGCAGCCGTGTTATAGGTTTTTCCTGTACCAGGAGCACCTTGAAGGATGATGTTTTTCTTTAGATTTAAAATGTCTTTATAAAGTGTCATGTGAAGTGAACTTTTGTCTTTTTTATAATAGTTACCAAATATTTTGCTTATGGCTTCTTCTCCTGTAATAGGAAAAAGAGTACCCCACCAAGTACCTTTGGGCATTTTGGGTGCTTTACCATGGAACAAGGTGTCTTCTGGTTTATTTAGTTTTTCAAAAAAAAGTTTTCCATTCTCCTCGTCTTTTCCAGTAATTAATGAGACTTGGTATATTGTCAAATCATTATTGCCACCATATCCATGAAATGCCAAATAGTCTCCTTTTTTAACTTTTTTGATGTTTTTCCAAGCATTCTTTGCTCCTTTTGAGTCATCTTCTTTGTCCCAACCAATTTGCCAACAATTATCATTGTTAAAATCTTCAAGTTTATTCGTTTTACCTTCATCCCATTTAATTCCTCCAGACCAGAATGATACATCTTTATCATTTTCCATACTATTATTAAAAGCGCTAAATGAAATCTCAGGAAATGATTTATCTCTTATTTCTCCCGATGCAATTTTACCTTTTAATAATTGTAACAAACTTAAATATGACGCTTCATCGTGAACATCCACATCTACACCATTCTTCTTTAAATAATCAATATTTCTGCTGTCTAAAGCAATATACTCATATGCCTTACACCAAAACAAAGGCATTGTGCATTCCGCTCTTCTAGAAGCAATATTGCAATAGTCAAACCATAACTTCAATTTCTCATTCATGATTGCATCGTATGCTTCCCACAAACTATTACAGCTTTCTTTGAGCGCTTCCCAATGGTAAAAAAACATTCTTGCATAATTCAACACAGGAACTCCATCAAAATCAGAGGGGACCTCTGCTTTAATATCAAACTGCTTTTTTATTCTATCCAATATTATTATCCTGTTGCTTTGCGACAAACTACCTCGATTAAAGATGCCCATAAATGAAAAAGGGTCAATGTCATCAATTTTTTTCGTTTTATCTTGCAAATGAAGATAATTTGAAAAGTCTTGCAATCCATCTTTGGAGAAAACAAAGCTAATCAAATCAGCTCTATTATTCTTATATTCGAGTAGTTTCTCTGCCAATTCTGTGTAAAATGGTATCCATGTAAACCTGCTTTTCTCTTCGTTTTTCATCATGTCTTTCATTTGTTTAATTCTGTTATAAGACGAGGCTTCAAAATTACAAAATAATTCGATTGGTTATCTGTTTTCACCCCACCATCCCCAAAATCACCTCTGGCGCAATGCTCATCTCAGTAACCGCACAAAGGCCCGTCCCCATATCTTTCAAGCTGGCGCCTAACAGATAGACTTTGTCGTCGATGATCAGGAAACGGTCATGGTTGCGGTGTGGTAGTTGGATGAATTCAATCTCTGGATATTGGGCGTTGTGCTTTTGCAAATCAGTGAGAAATTGCTCGTTATAGCGGGTGTAGATGGTCGCTGAAACGCCGTCTTCTCGCTTTGTGAACATGGAAAGCACCCGGTCGTCCATATAATTGTCGATAAGGACGATTCTTTGCTGGGCGCTTCTAACGAGATCGGAAATATAGGTCCAAGCATCCCAGACGCAGCCTGTAGGGAAGACTTGCTCGGGAAGGAGTTTTGGGGAGATTTCTTCTATTCTTTCAAGAATAACACCTATCTTCTCATCAGTTTCTATTTGGTGCTGCTCAATATTGAATATGCGTTGGATAATCTGCATGTTGTGATTGACAAGTTGCGGAATTATGGTAAAAGCGCGCATGATGCGGATGTTGACTTCCACAGCAGTATCAGACCTTAATACGCTGCTGAGCATGGCGATGCCATTGCGGGTGAAAGCATAGGGCAGATATTTTATATTTTGACCTCGTCCGCTCTTTGAGGTAACAAATTGTGACCTCAAAAGCGCCTCTTCATCGTTTAAGGTCGCAAATTGCGACCTTGAAGAAATTTCATTTTCGTTTAAGGTAACAATTTGTGACCTTGAACGACTTGCTTCCTCTTTAGTTAGTTGAAACATAAAATCCGCTGGAAAACGATTGCTATTTCGTTTAACAGCCTGATTAAGTGCTTTTGTTTCAACCCCATACAGCATCGCCAAATCAGAATCAAGCATCACTTGTTGGCCTCTTATTACACGGATCAGCGATTCTATATTGATACTGTCAATGCCTTTGATATCACAAATTGTGATTTCAAGTTCTGTGCTGGTTTCTTTCTTTGCCATATTCTTATTGGTTTTAATACTGCAAAGATGCAAACCTTGTCAAGATAAAGCCGTTGAACAAACGTTTGTAGTCGACTACAGTCGTTTGTTGTCGTTTGCTGTCGGATATGTTGTTGTAAATGAATAAGAAGCGTAATGATTTATCAGGGCTCCCAAATCCTCCCGCTACAACTGTCACTCTCAGCCCCAGTCACCGAAGCTAGTACATTTGTTTCTCCTTCCAATCTCAACAGACCAAGGAAAGCAAAAACCAAAGCCTCCTTGTAGTCGATGATTTGCTTTTCGGGGACGACCACCTCGTGTTTGGTGCGGGCTTGCAGGCGCTCAATGAGGAATTTGTTTCTGGCTCCGCCACCTGTGCAGAGTATCTTGCCTTTAGGAAGGAAGCTGATGGGCAAGGCGATTTGCAAAGCTATGTGCTCCACAAAGGTGGCCAGCATGTCGGAAACGGAGAGACCTAGCAAGAGCTGTTTCTGGTTGGCCTCAAAGAACTCGCGTCCCAACGACTTGGGCGGGAACTGCCCATAGAAAGGATGCCTGTTCAGTTGCTTCAATAGCGTAATGTCGACTTCGCCGCTGCGAGCCAGTTCACCGTCGCGGTCGTAATCGAGGCCGTTCATATTGGCCAAATAGTTCAAGGCCTGGTTGGCGATGCAAAGGTCGTAGGCGATGCGCTTGCAGTCCTCGTCATAAGAGAGGTTGGCGATACCGCCGATGTTGAGGCAAATCTCATAGTCGCTGAAGAGCAACTTGTCGCCGATGGGAACCAGCGGTGCTCCCTGTCCGCCCTTGCTGACATCTTCGCTGCGGAAGTCGTTGATGACCGTAAAGCCGCAAGCCTTGGCTAATTCCTGTCCATCACCGATTTGCAGGGTATAATGCTCTTCGGGACGGTGGAAGATGGTGTGACCATGTGAAGCCACAAAGTCCGGGCTGACATTATATTTTTGGGCAAAAGCAAGGACTTGTTCGCCTAAGTATTTGCCGTAGTCCTTATCCAGCTGCACCAAGTCCTCAGGTTGTTTGTGGAAGGCTTCGGAGAGTTGCGTTTTCCAAGTCTCGGGATAGGGTAGGGTCTCGGCTTCAAGGTTTTGGAAACGATAGTTGTCGTTTTCTTCCTGAAAGCGTACAAGTGCGATGTCCAGCCCGTCTAACGAACTGCCCGACATCATTCCTATGGCGATGGTTTCTTTCATTGGCGGTGTTTTAATTAGGAATGCTGAGTGTTGAATGCTGAATGGGGCGAAGCCCAGCGCCGCATCGCGACATTCCGCATTCATAATTCCGCATTCTATAACAATGGTAACACTTTCCCCAATTGTATGCTATTTGAGCCTTTGACGAGAATCGTCTTCCCGCTGACGGTATTGATTTGAAGATATTCGCACAAGTCTTCCACTTTTGCAAAGGTCTTCCATTCAGGATTCTCATTGTAAGCACTGAAGTTCGCCCCGACCAACATGGCTTCCTTGAATTTCAGCTCTTTCATCAAGCCAAGGATGTTGCGGTGCTCTTCCTCGGAAGCTGTGCCCAACTCACGCATGTCGCCTAAAACCAAAAGGCTGTTATCGCCGCAGATGCTGGCGAAGTTAATCAAGGCGGCGCGCATGGAGGTCGGGTTGGCATTGTAGGCATCCATGATGATGCGGTTCTTGCCGGTTTCAATCACTTGCGAACGGCTATTAGTGGGCGTGTAAGCCTCTAAGGCTTCGATGATGGCATTCTCGTCCACCTCGAAATACTGTCCCACGCAGATGGCAGCGGCCACATTCTCGAAGTTGTAACTTCCCACGAGATGGGTCTGAATGAGGTGATCCCTCCAACCGACGCTCAAATACGGGTTGCAGGCAGCAGGGGCGACAGGGCAGAAGGCGGCGCAATGTCTGCCATAGCTGATACGTTCTTGCCCCTCTGATTGCTCCCAAAGCAACGGATTGCCTTGATTGACGAAGACAGCCTTGCCGTTGGCTTTGATATGCCTATAGAGTTCGGTCTTGGTCTTGATGACGCCCTCGAAGCTGCCAAATCCTTCCAGATGTGCCTTGCCGATGTTGGTGATGAGGCCATAATCGGGGTGGGCAATTTTGCAGAGGAAGTCGATTTCTCCTGGATGGTTTGCACCCATCTCCACGACAGCAATCTCGGTCTCTGGCTTGATGCTCAACAGGGTGAGCGGCACACCGATATGGTTGTTGAAGTTGCCCGTCGTGTGGATGATGTTGTATTTCTTTGCCAATACTGCTGAGACGAGTTCCTTGGTGGTCGTCTTGCCGTTGGTACCAGTGATACTGAGCACTGTGGCCTTGCTCTGTTGGCGGTGGTAGGCTGCGAGGTCTTGCAGTGTCTTCAGTGAATCGTCGACGATGAGGATGCGCTCATGTTTTGGTAAATCCTTGCGGTCGGCGACGACGAGGCTGGCCACACCTTGCTCGGCCACTTGCAGGGCGAAGTCGTTGGCATCGAAGTTCTCGCCTTTGAGGGCGAAGAAGACGGCGTCTTGTTCGATTTTGCGACTATCGGTAGATACCTTATAGGCCTTAATGTAGTGTCGGTATATGGTTTCGATAGGATTCATGGCTTGGCTTTTAATGAAAGAAGCCGCCTGACGGATCAAACGGCTTCAATGCTATCATGAAAAAGAATCTATTACTTACTTGGCGAAGGAACTGCCCACTTTGTTCATGGCGCAACGGAAGCCAATGGTTGAAGCGGACTGGTTCTGGTTGAGGTAGCGGCGATTGCCAGGGCTCAGATAGTAAGGACCATCGGCCCAGGAGCCACCTTTGTACACCCTTGATTCGTCGCTGATGAGTGTGGTACCAGGACTATCATTGGTGGCAAAATCGTACATCTCCTTGGTGAATACGCTCTGGTCGTCTTGAGGATCGCTCCAGCGGTTGCGGATGGCTGACATGTAGTCACCGTCGTCATAGTTGGAGTTGAAGCTGGTGCGGTAGTTCTGGCGTTTTGCAGCTTCTTCCTGAGGGATAGGCTCTCTGCGGATGCGACCGAGGGAGTCTTTCTGAAGCAGGAAGCCTTCATCGTCGACGGCCTTACGGGTGAACACGTTACCACGGAAGGGGCTGTAGTCGGCAACGTCTTCGTGTGACAAAGGACGATAGACGTCTTGGCACCATTCCGAAACGTTGCCAGCCATGTTATACAGACCATAGTCGTTGGGCCAGTAGGAGCCAACAGGGGCGGGCAATGCGGCACCGTCGTTCAGGTTGCCAGCAACACCCATGTAGTCACCAGGACCTCTCTTGAAGTTGGCCATGAAACTACCCATGTATCTCTTGCTATCGGTGCGGAGACCGTCGCCGCTCCAAGGATACACCTTGCGCTCGCTCACGATTTCATTGGAAGTATTGCCAACCAAACCGACAGCGGCATATTCCCATTCGGCTTCCGTAGGCAGACGGTAGGAGGGCAGCAGTATGCCGTCGTCCATTCTGACGTTACGCACGCCGTCGCCGCCTTTGGAGAGGTCTTTCTTGCCGTTCTTCACCTTACCAGTGTATTGGCCGGCAAGATAAGCGTCGGTGTTGAAGTTTTCTTCGTCTTGTTGCGTCGGGTCCCAATCCAAAATGCCGGCCTCAACGAGCATCAACTCATTGACACGGTCGGTACGCCAAGCGCAATAGTCGTTGGCCTGCACCCAGGTCACACCGACCACGGGATAGTCGTTATAGGAAGGATGGCGGAAATAAATCTCAACCATGGGCTCGTTGTACGACAAACGGTCACGCCAAACCAATGTGTCGGGCATGGCATTGCGTACGACTTGTGGATAGTTTTGCCCATACACGCGATTCAGCCAATAGATGTACTCGCGGTAATCCACGTTGCTGACTTCGGTACGGTCCATCAAGAAGGAAGGAACGGTGACTTTTCGGGGAGAGTTGTCCCACGAATAGGTCAGATTGTCGGTCGTGGCACCCATTACAAAGGTTCCGCCTTCGATGGCAATCAGACCGGGACCGATTTCCTGATCATTGATTTCGGTCACTTCAAAGCCTCCGTTGTTGGCGTCGTTGTAAGCCCAACCTGTTGTACGTGAGGACTTTTTGGAGCAGGAAACGGTGAGCAGCCCTGCCAAAACGACGAGGGCGATGGTTTTGAATCCTTGTTTTCTATACATTGTCGTTCAAATTTGTTATCTAATAACTCAATCGAGATGCGTTTATTGTATGCCTCTCACAAATTTTTCAAAAAAATCACGCAAATTTATGGACTTTTTTTGAATCGGGAGTCATTTTTCGGAAAAAAAACTTTTTTGTGGATAAAGTGGACGTTTTGCAATAAAAAAGTTGTATTTTCGTTTCTTTTATTACTAAGGTGCAACTATGTTGAGGTGGTTGTTGTATTTATTTGATAATCAAAAGATAATGATTGCTATGCGGAATAAGATACGTCCATTATTTGTTCAGTTGTTGGTATTGTTGGCCTTCGTGATGCCGTTTTCGCTTTTCGCTCAGGTGACCAGCGTCTATCCGATTCAGTTGCAATGGAACGGGGTGGGCGAGGTGCGCAATGCCAACGACACGGTGTCGTACATCAGTCTGGAGTCGGCGGAATATGAAAGCGTAGTGCCGGTGTATTGCCAGTCTTTTCCCATTTATGATGATGCAGTGAAAGCGCAGGTTAGGCTTTCCGATGTGAAGACGAGCCAACTCTCGGTAGAAGAGCTTCAAATAGCTGGTAAGTATTCTTACTCAACTGATTTTGAAGTGAATGCATTACCGCTTCGCTCACGTGACGAGTCTTTGCTTTCTGTGCGCATCGTTCCTTTTCGGACGGTGGATGGATCGATGGAAAAACTGATTTCCGCCACGCTTTCCGTGACTTTGACTCCTGATTTCTCAGCGCAAAAAGCCAATCCCCGATATGCCAGTCGCTCGGCTATGGCTAACGGCGAGTGGTATAAAATCGGTCTTCCCGAAACGGGCATCTACAAATTGACTTATTCCGATCTGTCGGACTTGGGTATCAATGTGTCGTCTGTCGACCCGCGTCAGATTCGGGTCTATCACAATGGCGGTGGCGTATTGCCCGAGATGAATGCGGTTTCGCGGCCCGACGATTTGGTGGAAGTCCCCATTTATGTGTCGGGTGAGGCCGACGGAAAGTTCGACAACGGAGACTATATCCTCTTTTATGGTCGAGGCCCCGTGTGCTGGAAACGCGATTCGGAGAAGGTGGCCTATATCCATGAGCAGAATCCATACGATGATTATGCCTACGCTTTTGTGGTCACGGGATTGGGCGCAGGTAAGCGCATCAGTGAAGCCGAAGCGCCTTCTGGTGTACCTGAGGTAACGGTTGAACAATTTCTTGATTATCAAGTGCATGAACTTGATGAGTACAACCTTAATAGTACTGGTCGTACCTACTTCGGCGACAAGATGAACTACACGGAAATCAAGTATTTCGATTTCAGCTTCCCCAATTTGATTGATACGAGGAACTGTTGGATAAAGACGGCTTTGGCTGGACGTAACTTCAAGCCGGCCAGTTTTGAGGTGTCGGTAGACAGGGTGAAAAAGGCGACTTATTCGATTGAAACGACCACGTCTTCGACGACCGATCCCTACGCCAACGAAGTGGGCGGATGGGTGTCGGCTGTGCCCTCGCCTTATGGAGAGACGGTGCAGGTCGAGTTGAAGCATAATTCTTTTGGCAACACATCCACTTCTGAAGGCTATGTGGACTATATTTTGGTCAATGCATGGCGTAGCCTGAAAATGGTAGGCGGACAAATGAGCTTCCGCAATCCAGACGCGGCTATTAATAATAAGGTGTGTGAATATCGCCTTTCGAATGCTTCGCAGCAGCTGCAAGTTTGGAATGTGAAAGATGCTATGAATCCTTCCCGTATGAAAGGTCAACTTAGTGGTACGGTGTTCAGTTTCAAGGCAATGGGAGATACGGAGAGCGAATTTATCGCCTTTAATGGTAACTCTTTTTGCTCCTCAAAAGCTTTCGGAAAGGTTGACAATCAGAACCTTCATGGGGTCAGAGACGTGGATTTCGTTATTTTGACTTACTCTGATTTCATGTCACAGGCCGAACGCCTGAAAGCCCTTCATAATCGCATCGATCCCGACTTGAACATCTTCATCACCACGCCCGAATTGATTTACAATGAGTTCGCTTGTGGCGCAAAGGATGTTTCCGCCATTCGCGACTTCTGCCGTATGCTCTATCTCGACAGCAATCCAGGCCACAAAATCAAGTATCTTTTGCTTTTGGGCGATTGCTCTTACGACTACAAAAACCGCAATGGTGTTGTCGATTTTGTGCCTTCATACGAAACGGTGTCCTCGCTCAAAATGACAGAAACCTTTGTCACGGACGATTATTTCGGATTCATGGACACCAGCGAAGGCAGTATCAATTCATCATTGTCCGACATTGGCATTGGACGTTTTGTTGTGTCCACTTTGGAACAGGCGACACAGATGGTGGACAAGGTTGAACGCTATGTGGCGAAAAATGAAACCACGATGCGGCCATGGCGCAACACAGTCACTTTCTTCACAGATGACGAAGGTGGCTTTGTGAGAAACGCCGAGGAGTTGGCGAACAGACTGAAGTCAGTTGGAGGCGATGGGGTAGTGGTCGACAAGATTTATTTGGATGCCTATCCTCAGATCAGTGCCCCAGGTGGCGAAATAGCCCCTGAAGTGAATGCTGCCATTAACAGCCGTATGGAAAAAGGCACTTTGGTGCTCCACTATATCGGTCACGGTGGCGAGGTACAGCTTTCGACAGAAAAAATCATGCAAAAGAAGGATGTCGATTCATGGCGCAACGCCCCGATGTATCCGCTGATGATTACAGGCACTTGTGAGTTCAGCCGTTACGACGACCACATGCGTACCGCTTTGGGCGAATACGCTTTCCTCAACCAATACGGCGGCATGATTGCCATGTTCACTACCTCGCGCGTAACGTTTGGCGACCATAATCAGAACTTTGCGAAAGGTGTTTACGACAACCTGTTCCGTATCTATGGCGAAGAACTATATCGTTTGGGTGATGTCTACCGGATGGCAAAAAAGAGCGGAAGCGCTCAGGAGAAACGCTATGTGTTCTTCGGCGACCCTGCACTGCGACTGGCTTATCCAAAATGGAAGGTAGAGACCCTGAGCATCAACGGAAAGTATCCGGGTTACGATTTGGACTCGATTCAAATCAACGACACCACTTGGCAGACTTATCCCATCTATCTTGACACGATTGGAGCTTTGCAACCCGTTGAAATCGAGGGAGTCGTGAAAGACTTGAATGGCAATGTGGCTACCAACTTCAATGGAGTGGTGAGCGTTATCGTTTACGATAAGGAAGCCGATCTTTCCACCTTGGGAACCTCTGCTGATGTGATTAATTTCAAACTACGCAACAGTGTGATTTTCAATGGAAAGACCGAATCTGTCAATGGAAGGTTCAAGATTGATTTTATTGTTCCGCGCGACATCTCGTACCGTTTTGGTAAAGGCCTAATCAATTATTATGCAACCGATTATGAAAATGAAGCCAACGGCAATTGCGATTCGTTTATCATCGGCGGTTTTTATGATGAGGCTTTCGAGGATAACGACCCGCCAGAGATACGTCTTTTTATCGACGACACCCTGTTTGTGAGTGGTGGCGTGACGGGTGAGAACCCCATTTTGTTGGCCTATGTCGCTGATGAGAGTGGCATCAACACCACAGGTGCGGGCATTGGCCATGATATTATGGCCACGTTGACAGGGCCAAGCCGAAACGCATACAGTCTCAACGATTATTTTGTCGCCGAAATCGACCAACCCGGCAAGGGCACCATCAACTACAAGATGCAGAACCTCGCCGACGGCGACTATACCCTGACTTTGAAGGTGTGGGACATCTACAACAATTCCGGCACCGCCACAATCAACTTCACTGTGGTCAACAGCAGCGGGATGCACATCGAGAATGCGTTTAACTCACCCAACCCTATGACCGATGAAACTTGTTTCGTGTTCGACCACAACCAGGTGGGCAACAACATGAAAGTGGATATCTACATCTTTGACATAATGGGCCGCTGGGTAAATACCCTTTCTGAGCAGGTATCGGGCACCTCGACTCGCATCGCTCCGATTCGTTGGAATGGTCGTGGCGCACACGGAGAATGCTTGCGAAATGGCCTTTATGTCTATCGCATCGTGGCTACCAACGACCAAGGCGAGACTGCCACATTGGTTTCCAAATTAGTATTAAGTAAATGATTATCGGTATGAAAAGAAACGTTACAATAGTTACCAGCCTCTTGTTATTGTTCCTCAGTGCTCAGTTGGGCTTTGGGCAAGAAAACACCTATCAGTCTGTGTTGAGCGAGCACACTTGGTATCGCCTTTCGGTGACGAAAGAAGGAGTTTATAAGTTGGATTACAACACTTTGCAGTCGATGGGTATCGATATGAATGTTTTGAATCCAAGTCAGATTCGGGTTTTCGGAAATCCTTCGGGCGCCTTGCCTGAGCGAAACTCCGACTCGCGCCCTGATGACTTGACCGAGCTGGCTATAGTGGTTGAAGGTGCAGAAGACGGTTCATTTGATGAAGGTGACCAAGTGCTGTTCTATGGTCAGGAACCGACCCGTTGGAAGATGATTGACTTGAACAACAAGACCTATAGCCGCGAGCGAAACTATTTTTCCGACACTACCTATTATTATCTATGTGTCGACAGCGGCGTCGATGGTCTGAGGGTGGGCGAGAAGACCTCTCTGCCCGTTGAGGATGCTACCACGATCATTTCCGAGTTCCCTGATTTCGTTTGGCATGAGGAGGAACTGTTTTCGCCTTATTTCATCGGCCAGAATTGGTTGGGCGAAAGCATCGTTTCTGAAGACACCGAGTTTACGATTCCCTTTGTGTTTCCCAATTTGGTGAAAAACAAAGCTTTGCTTGTCAAGGCGCAGGTCTTTGGCCGAAACCCGAGCAACGCTATGCATTATGATGCTTGGGTCAACGACAACCATGTGGCCTCCCACGTTTCGATTAGTAAAGCCAAGGAGCACTATTATTGCTGGCCGTCATCTTTCGAGAAACAGATTGTGCTGGATAGTGATACGGCTTATTTCAAGCTAGACCTTACGCCTGATCCACAGTCTACGTTGTACCTTGATTATGTTGAGATTTATGGTTGGCGACTGTTGAAACGGGAAGGTCATATCTTTCCGTTCCGCTTGATGCCCAGTCAGTTTGGGTCGGGGAAAAGTGCCATTTGGGTGCAGAATACTACCGACGATTATTGGCTTTGGGATGTCACTTCACCATTGCAACCCATCCTGCAAGAGGGTGTGCAGAGTGGTGGTAATCTGGTCTTTGCCACTGAGGAGAGGACGGAAAAGCGTTACATTTTGTTCAACCCTTCCGCTGCGATGACTGTTGCGCATTGGACGGAGATACCAAATCAGAACCTTCATGCCATTGCTGAGGCCGACAATTTGATTCTGACTTCGCCCATTTTCATGCAGCAGGCGCAGGAATTGGCTGATTATCATGCTGAGTTGGATGGCGTGACCAGCGTTGTCGTCGATGTGAACGAAATCTACAACGAGTTCTCGACTGGCACGCCCGACCCGACAGCCATCCGCGATTTTGTGCGCATGGTGTATCGTCGCGGTGACGGCAGACTCAAATACCTGACGCTTTTCGGACGCGCCTCTGCCGACTACCGCAATATCAAGGGCTATGGACAGAATTATGTGCCTTGTTATGAGACGTTTGAAGCCCCGCACCATGAATTGAGCTTCTGTACCGACGACTATTTCGCGCTGATGGACGACAATGAGGGACGCAACAGCGATGGTAGGGTGGACATTGGTATAGGCCGAATCTCGGTTTCAACCGTGGCTGAGGCGGAGACGATGTTGCGCAAAATCCGTCATTATAACGACCTCAAGGCAACGTATGGTGAATGGAAGACGGATTTGCTGTTTTTTGCTGACGACCAGGAGACAAGCTATGTCGACAGCTCGGAGACTTATTACAGGATGATGGATACCATTTGCCCGCCTTTGACGGCAAAAAAAATATATTGTGGTGCGTATCCCGTGGTGAACACATCGAATGGCGTGGAGATTCCAGGAGCCAATTCGGATTTGATGGCTGCCCTCGACAAAGGTGTCTTGGCCATGTTGTATACAGGTCATGGCGGTGTTAGGGGACTGACGGGTGACAATGTGTTTACCAATGCCGACATCGCGGCTCTCGAAAACTATGATAGGATGCCGTTTGTTTACACAGCGACTTGTGAGTTTACCAAATACGACAATCCCTTGTTAGTTTCGGCAGGCGAGCAGCTGTTTCTCAATCCCAATGGAGGATGCGTGGCTCTGTTCACTGCCTGTCGTCCTACCTTCGGTCCTGATAATAGCCACCAGTCGAAGGCTTTGGTCAGAGTGCTCACGCAGCGTGATGCGAATGGAAAACCCTTGCGCTATGGTGACATTATCAGACTGTCGAAAAGTGACTCGGAGAATTTCACCAGCACGTCGAATCCATTATACAATAAGAATATTCGATTCTTGTTTCTCGGTGATCCCCTTTTACGTTTCCAGATGCCTGAGGATGAAATAGAAGTGCAGAAAATCAACGGAATGACTGTTGATGATGCAGATCCCTTTGAGCTTCATGCCATGAGCATGGTGACTGTGGAAGGTGAAGTCAGAAAGCCAAACGGATACCTTGATGATGGATTCAATGGCATGCTTTGGGTCAAGTTCTATGATAAGCAGACGAAGGTAAAGGTGATGTGCAAAAACAATGTTGAACGTAAAGTTTATTATCATAAGGACGTGCTTTATGAAGGCCAAGTGAGTGTGATGGGAGGCAAATTCAGCGTGTCGTTCCAGGTGCCCAAGGACATTATGGCGGGAACCGACAAGCCGCGTTTCAGCTTCTATGCCTACGATTCCATCCGGAATATTGATGCCATGGGTAAATTCAACAGCCTAACTTTAGGCGGTGTCGACCCGGTTGCAGTGGTTGATGACCAAGGACCAAATATCAACTTCTATTGGAATACGCCCGATTTTGAAAACGGTTCCTCAGTGGAACGTCAGGGGGTGCTTTATGCCGATCTCTATGACGCGCAAGGTATCTATCATTACGACTACAGCCTGGGCCGCGACATCATCTTGAACAGTAATCTTCCTGCCTATAACCGCATCATACTGAATGATTGCTTTGAGCCTGCGCTCAACGATTTCAGGAGAGGGAAAATTGCGATTCCTGTGTCGGACCTTGAACCTGGCACATACGAGTTTAACTTGAAGGTTTGGGACACGCAGGACAACGCTTCGGAAGCCAGTCTATGGTTTGTTGTCGACGATTATCTTTTCCTCTCGCAGGTGCGCAACTATCCCAATCCTTTCTCCGACGAGACCCGCATTACCCTTACCCACTTCGGTGAAGATGGCGATTTTGAGGTCAACATCGAGATTTTCGACCTCATGGGCCGTCCGATGCGTCAAATTTATAAAAAGGTAAGTTCGACAGCTGGAGTCATCGAGCCCATCCGCTGGGATGGATGCGATCAATCTGGAAATCCTTTGCGCTCAGGCGTTTATCTCTATCGTCTTACCTTTACCGACGAGATTGGAACGTCGCGTACGGTCTGTCAACGAATGATCATCCAACGTTGATGAAGAATTTTTTTTAGGACAATACAATAATCAAAATCACGAATCGTTATCATTGCAATTTTAAATACCAAATTGGATATGAAAATTAAGAAGCTTCTTATTGCCGCCCTGCTAATGGTTGCGGCTATGTCTTATGGACAAAACAACTACATTGGTCAGGATTACAGCGTTTCGCCCAATGTGATTACTACGGCAGTGCCTTTTGTCTCCATCGCTCCCGATGCCCGTGGCGGCTCGATGGGAGATTGTGGTGTGGCCTCAGACCCTGATGTCTATTCTATGCACTACAATTCGGCAAAGTATGTGTACCTTGAAGACAAGTTTACTGTCGGTTTGGGCTATAGCCCTTGGTTGCGCAACTTGGTTCCCGACATGAACCTGGCCTATTTGGCAGCAGCCTATAAAATCAACGACCGTTCGGCTGTCGCGGGTAGCTTGCGCTACTTCAGCTGCGGTACCATCGAATTTAGGGACCAGAACAATTATAAGTTGGGTGACTTCAGTCCAAATGAATGGGCTATTGATGCAACCTATTCACGTATGCTCGGCGATTATCTTTCGGGTGCCGTGGCAGGTCGCTTCATCTATTCAAACCTGACCCAAAACCAGACCGATTATGGTCGTCCTGGCATTTCCGTTGCCGCCGATGTGTCGGTGTTCTACAAACGTCCGGTGGAATGGTTCAGCAGCATGGATGCCGACTTCTCTTGGGGCGCTTCAATCAACAACATCGGTAGTAAGATCAGCTATAATGGCACTTCCGACCGTCGTGATTTCATCCCGACTACTTTGCGTGCGGGTGCCTGCTTGAAGCTTGACCTTGACGAGTATAATTCTTTGGCCTTCATGGCTGATTTCTCAAAACTGTTGGTGCCTACACCTCCCGTCATTGCCAGAGATCCTGAAACGGGCCAACCTTTGGTGAACGACGATGGAAGCTACAAGATTGCCTACGGCTATGACAACAATGTCTCCGTTGTTCAAGGTATGATTCAGTCCTTCTACGATGCTCCTGGTTGTGGCTACAACCAATATACTGGCGAAATGGTGAACTACGGCAAGTTCTATGAGGAGCTTTGCGAAATCAACATTGGTGCTGGTGTGGAATATTGGTACAACAATATCTTTGCCGTTCGTGCCGGTTATTTCAACGAGACTGCGCTGAAAGGCAACCGTAAATATGTAACCCTCGGTGCCGCTTTGAAGTACAACGTGTTTGGCTTGGATGTCTCCTATCTGATTCCTGTCAACACGGTGGCCGGCAGCAACCCGCTGGAAAACACCTTGCGCTTCAACCTCACCTACAGCATGGGTGGAAAGAAGGGTTGATAAATAGAGTAAGACAAAACAAAAAGCGGCTTTCGGGCCGCTTTTTTTGTGCATGAATGTAGAGACGCGACGCGCCTCTGCAAGATTGTTAGAATATCAATGCCAGTAAAACATAGAGCCAGTGTGCTGCGATGCCGGCGCAAAGACCACCAATGGTGTGTGCACCAATGGCCTTGCCGATGAGCTTGCGGTAGCCGAGGCTGTCGAGCATGGCGGCATGGGTGCTGAGGAAACCGCTCCAGCACATGCCGATGGCGGTGAACACGGCAATGGCATTGTTGTCGATGATACCTTCTGTGATGAAACGAGGTACCAAACCGATGGCGGCACCCACAGCGCCTAGGGCAGTCATGGGGAATGAAATCAAAGCGCCATCCTTAAAGCCAAAGAGCCAGTCGAAGATGAAGTTAATTTTGTTGGCAGCCCAGCTGATGACGGGCACGCCTTCGTAAGCAACACCAAGGTATTCACCGTTTTCGCCCGCAGCACCGAAGGTGAGCATCATCACGATGGTGGAGATGCAAAGCACGCCTGGGATGATGGCGAATCCGATGCTCACGCCGTCCTTGCCGCCGTCAAGCAACGAATTGAGGAAACGCATGAATACGCCGCCTTCGCTCTTGAAGGAGATTTGTTGTTCGTCGCCACCAAACTCCTCGTCGACAGGGGAGTCCAGTTCGGGGTAGGATTTCAAAGTGGAGCGTTGCATCAGTCTGGTGGAGACGATGCTACCGATGACGGCACCTGCCACACCCACCAAGGCACCCTTGCCGAAACCAAGACCCGTCATGAAAGCCACAACGACCAAGCCCATGCCGAAGGCAGTGCCAAAGTTGGTCAGCGAGACGAGTTGGTATTTCTTGAAGTAACGGTTAAAGTTCTTGTCGTGCGCCAAGGTTATGATGGCGGGGTTGTCGCTCAAGAAGGTCATGATGGCACCCAAAGCGGCCACGCCAGGCAGGTTATAGAGTGGCTTCATCAAGGGACGCAACAGGTTCTCTAACAGACGCACCACGCCAAATTCGGTGAGCAACTTGCTGATGGCACCCATGAGCACGCAGATGGCCATGATGTAGAACACGGTCTCTAGCAGCAGGTGATAAGCCGTCTGCATGAAGGTGTTCAACATTTTGGGAAGGGTCATCTTGTAAGCGAGAAGTCCAAAAAAGGCGAAGAAGATGATGAGGAAGAAGATAGCCTCGAAACTACGTTTGGTAGTGAACCTCAATGGCCGTTCCAGTTTCTCTTCAATTTTCTTGAAGATTTTTTCCACCCTATCGTGGTAGAAAGTAGTGGTTCGTTTGATGGTGTTGTATTTTGTCTTTGCCATAGCGGATTAGTTTTTCTTGAGGTTAAGCAGGTTGACTTTCCAGGTGAGGCCGAGGTTGGCTTGGAACTTGCTGATGCCATCGGAGCTGGTATGTGAGCCACAGAGGTGCAGACGTAAGCTACGGTCGCCCATGGGATAGTATTCGAAGCCGAGACTTTCGAAATCAACCTTCTTGCCAGGGACGACATACTGGTCGTAGGCTTCAGTGTTGGGGAGTTGGGCTTGGTTAAAGTCGTAACCAGCCTTGGCAAACACAATCCATTTTGGCCCGATATCTACGCCGATACCGTAGATGGCAGTGATGTCCTGACCGAAGAACTTGTCTTGCTCAAACGAGGCACGGTTGATGACGTCCAAATACATCTCCACGCCCTTGAATTGCAACTTGTTGCCCAAGGCAATGTAGTTGATGAACTTACCAGGTTGGTATTCAATCATGTTGACGGAATAGGCCGTCTTGAATGCGCCGAAGTTGCCGTACCACATCAGGTTGTAGGAGTAGATGCTCTGCATGGCCTGATTGATGAAAGGTGAGTTGCACATCTGGACGAGGAAATGGTTCTTGCCGGAATTGTCCTTATAGTTTAAGGAGGCGCCTACCTCGTAGCAGCACACGGTGTTCCAAAACTCAGTGCCATAATAGATGTCGATGGGGTTGGAGTCGTATTCCCAACCGCCGATGGCCACGACTTGCTTACCAGCCGAGAGGAAGAAGTTGTCGGTGAAGTTCCAGTTGAGGTAAGCCCAGTCGGTGCCTTGGAAGAAGGTGTTGGCGAAGCCGATGTTCGGTGTGTTGAGCCTTTGGCGCAGGTGGTAGGAGAACTTGCTGCCAATGGTACCGTCTAAGGCGACGACTAGATATTTGCCTGCGAAACCATGATCGGTGTTGGGAGCAACTGTGTCGTGCCCGGGATGGTAGTCGAGGGTGAAGTCGGCACGGGTGTTCAGATGCAGGTTGTCAAGGGTGACAAAAGGCTTCTTGTCTTGCGGGAATGCCTGCAAGCAGGTGAAGAGGCCTAAAATGGTTAAGAGTAACGCTTTTCTCATACGCAAATAAATTTGCTGCAAAGGTAAGGAATAAAAGTGTTAGGATTGGAATTTGGAGCAACAAAAAAACGGGGCGGATGACTCCGTCCCGTTGTGGGGTTGGTTTTGCGAAGACTTTAGCAGACTTCGATGGTCTGTACGGCCTGCTTTTTCTCATCGACGGTCACCTTCGGGATGACGATGTCGAGGATGCCGTTTTCGACCTTGGCGCTGATTTGCTCCTTGTGGATGTCTTCAGGCAACATCACGGTCTGGCGGAAATGTTCGACCGAGAACTCGTGACGCAGGTAGCGCATCTCTTCCTTGTTCTCTTTCTTCTCGCTCTTGTTCTCTTTGACCATCTCGACGACGAGGTTGCCTTCGGCATCGATGCTCAATTTGACGTCTTCCTTGGTGAGACCAGGGATGCAGAGTTCGAGTTTGTAGTTGTCTTTCGTCTCCATGATGTTCATGCGGGGCGTTGAATAAGTCGTGTCGTTCCAGTTCATCAGTTCGTTGAACAGTGTAGGCATAAAGTCTTGGTTTCTTCTAGTTACTAACATGGTTTTGATCTCCTATTTTTTAATTGTTGTTTATTTGTTGTTTGTTTAATCGTTTAATTGTTGAGGTCCCTGAGCCTGTGGTCCCTGAGCCCTGTCGAAGGGTCGAAGGGCCGAACTTGGGACTTTCTGCCCGTCCTTTCGTTCGGACGACTCCACCTTAGTCAAATTCTTTGCCAGAGCCAATAAGGGGTGAAAAACCTTGTTTTCGCTGACAAAATTTCCGATTTATTATAATTTTGAATTAAAATTCATGACAAAATTTCCGAAATCAGTGGTTTTTTGTATGGCTTTATTCCGTATTTTTGCACTTTGAAAATGAGTCCTAAATCATGGAAGAAAAACTGTTTAATAAGAATTACCTCTGCCTTTGTGCAGCTAACTTCTTGTTTTTCTTTTCGTTCTATCTGTTGTTGCCCGTGTTGCCTTTCTTCATCATGGAGAAATACCAGGCGGGCAATGCTGTCATCGGTACCGTGATTTCCTGCTACACGCTGGCCACTTTGGTAGTACGTCCTTTTTCAGGCTATATGATGGACACCTTCAAGCGCAAACCATTGTATTTGTTGGCATTGTCCATATTTACGGCTGTGTTTTTCGGCTATCTTTTTGCGGCTACCATCACCATATTAATCATATTAATAATAGTACGTATAGTACATGGCTTGGCTTTCGGCTTGACTTCTGTGGGTGGTAACACCCTAGTCATCGATGTGGTGCCGTCGGAGCATAGGGGAGAAGGCATTGGCTATTATGGCGTGGCCAACAACATCGCCATGGCGGTTGGCCCAATGACGGGCTTGTTCGTTTACGAGCATTTTAGTTTCAATGCTATCTTCTTAGGTTGCATGGGCTGTAGCTTGTTGGCGGCATTGTTTGCCTCAAGGATTCAGACCAAAGTAAGACCGCCTGTCAAGCGTCCACCGATCTCTTTAGACCGTTTTATTTTGATCAAAGGTCTGTTGGCGGGTGTTTCGTTCACTTTGTTGGCCTTCGCGTATGGTCAGATTTCCAATTATATCGCCCTCTATGCCAAGGAGATGGGCTTGACTATCAGTAGCGGCTTGTTTTTCACGGTATATGCCGTCGGACTGATAGCCTCCCGACTTTTTGCAGGTAAGATGGTTGATAAGGGCAAGGTAACACAGACTATTGCTTTGGGTTTGGGTATCGTTGTGTTGGCCATGTTCGGTCTTGGAATGTGTCACCATTGCAATGCTTTGGGCACAGACTACACAGCAGTGGCTTTCCTTTTGATTGCCTTGTGTTGTGGCTTGGGTTTCGGCGCGGCTTTCCCGTCGTTTAATGCCCTGTTCATCAATCTTGGCACCAATGCACAACGTGGCACGGCCACCTCCACCTATCTCACCACATGGGACTTGGGGCTCGGCATCGGCATCTTCTCAGGTGGTATGCTGGCTGAGCATTTCTCGTTTTCAGCCGCTTATTTGGTGGCCTCTGCTTCGGTATTGGTCTCACTAGTCTTTTTCGTTATCGTTGTAGCACCTCATTATCAGAAAAATAAACTTCGTTAATGCAACCTGTCATTCCCATAGTACAGCTTCGTGATGCCACATTGGATGATGCTCCTTTTATTGCGCGTGTGGTTTTGGCAGGCATTGACATGCTTGACATTGATGCCGTTCTCCCCGATGAGCAGCGTGCGATTTTTGAACATTTGATTGAGATTTGCCG
>JAEEGH010009458.1_pt1 | contig 22732 bp, 19 predicted proteins | sample 9134181 | NCBI WGS metagenome assembly JAEEGH01 (sample SAMN16246544, study PRJNA631951) | gut metagenome | biome: gut microbiome; feature: rumen; material: DP-attached | host: Bos | place: Iran: Karaj | collected 2018-10
ATAACTTAATGCGTTAGCTTCAACACTGCCTCGCGGCAATATTTAGTTATCATCGTTTACAGCGTGGACTACTAGGGTATCTAATCCTATTTGCTACCCACGCTTTCGTGACTGAGCGTCAGTTTCGAGCTAGTAAGCCGCCTTCGCCACTGGTGTTCCTCCATATATCTACGCATTTCACCGCTACACATGGAATTCCGCTTACTTCTCTCGTACTCTAGCTGTTCAGTTTCCAAGGCTTTATGGGGTTGAGCCCCACGCTTTAACCTCAGACTTAAACTGCCGCCTGCTCACTCTTTACGCCCAATAATTCCGGATAACGCTTGCCACCTACGTATTACCGCGGCTGCTGGCACGTAGTTAGCCGTGGCTTTCTGGTAAGGTACCGTCAAACGAAGCTCATTTCCTAACCTCGTCATTCGTCCCTTACAACAGAGCTTTACAACCCATAGGGCCGTCATCACTCACGCGGCGTTGCTCGGTCAGGGTTTCCCCCATTGCCGAAAACTCCTTACTGCTGCCTCCCGTAGGAGTTTGGACCGTGTCTCAGTTCCAATGTGTCCGGTCATCCTCTCAGATCGGATACGCATCCTCGCCTTGGTGGGCTGTTATCTCACCAACTAGCTAATGCGCCGCAGGTCCATCCTAAAGCGGAGCAAACGCTCCTTTCAAATTCAAGAGATGCCTCTCGAATTCATATCCGGTATTAGCCAAAGTTTCCTCTGGGTATCCCAAACTAAAGGGCAGGTTACCTACGTGTTACTCACCCGTTCGCCACTAGGGTGCAAGCACCCTCGTTCGACTTGCATGTATTAGGCACGCCGCCAGCGTTCATCCTGAGCCAGGATCAAACTCTCAAAGTTTTATTCTAGTTCAAAATTATTATCTGGTTATTGTAATAAAAAATAAATTGACGTTTTGTGTTTGTACATCTGTTCAGTTTTCAAAGATCAGTGCTTGCTGTATTACTATGTAATAGGTTTGGCTCTCGCCACAGCATGCTTACAAATCATACCACTATCGAATTAAACCTGTCAATGACTTTTGAAAGATTTTTTTATCTTTTTTGAAGTGGTATTTCGTGGGCACTTTTAGGCGCCGCACTGTTCTCTATTATACGCTTATACGCATATGTGTAAAGAAGAAAAATAAAAAATTTTTTATAAAGTTTAAATAGCCTCTTTAAGGTATAGAAAAAAGGCACCTTTTCAGGCACCTTTTCCCTTATATCTATTATATATAAATATAGCAGAAGTTATTTTTTAGTCTTTGCGACGACGATTAATAAGATTCTTAATACTCTAAGGAATATATGGATGAAGTCGTTATATAAGATATATGCGCAGTAGAGAGATGTGTTATTGGTCATCTCACCTTGTTGAGCAATATTCTTAATACGCGCAACGTCCCACATAGTAATGAGCATCATCGCGGCGAACACCACTAGCGATACCACCCAGAACAACCAGGTGACATCAATGTAGAATGTTAAGATCCAGAGGAACAAGGAGATGAGTCCTGCACCTAGAAGTAATCCCATTCCCACGATTAATAATGCATTTAGGCGTCCTCGGCTTAATAAAGCGATGAGGGCGAGTATTCCAAAGATGGCTGTGGTAATGCCGAATGTCGTGCCTAATAGATACCAAGGAATGAATATCGCAAGTGTTGATAAGGCAACACCCATTAATATCGCGTATAGTATTGCGGGCACGAAGATGGAATGTTTCCCATTTATCATCATCCCTGGAAGGACGAATGATAAGGCGATCAGTCCTCCAAAGCTCACGATGAGCAAGATGAGGATGGTTAATGCCGGAACATTACTATCAAACTCGATATTACTTTGAATGAATCCATCACCGAATCCGAAGAGAAAGCGAAATAACGCTGATAAGCCAAACATGACTATTGTGGTGATCATAAGACCAGCGAACATATAGCCAAAGACTTTGACTAAGGAAAAATTAGTCTCGGTCTCTTCGACGTAGTCTTTGGACCAGTTTTTATATTCCGACATAGAAGTTACCTATTAGAGAATATTAGTTAATAATCCTTCGTAAGATTCTTTCTTTAAAGAAGCGCCACCGACTAAGCCACCATCGATATCTGGGCAAGATAAGTATGCCTTGATATTTTCTGGTTTGACACTGCCGCCATAAAGGATACGGATGTCTTCGCTAACTTTACCGAATAATTCTTTTAAGATGCTACGGATGTAACCACAGACATCTTGAGCGATTTCGGTGGAAGCATTTTTACCGGTACCGATGGACCAGACTGGTTCATAAGCGATAACGATATCTTTGACTTCTTCAGCGGTAAAGTCTTTAAGACCTTCTTTAACTTGTTCAGAAACAACCTTTTTGGTTTCTCCGGCTTCAAATTGATCTAAAGTTTCACCAACGCAATAGACTGGAACCATTTTGTTAGCTAATAAAGCTTTGATCTTGTCGTGGCATTTTTGGTTTGTTTCATTATCATAGGCTCTTCTTTCAGAGTGGCCGATAAGAACCCAATCAATACCGAATTCTTGAAGCATAGGAATAGAGATTTCACCGGTAAACGCACCATGGTCGTTAAAATGGCAGTTTTGTGCGGCGACAATCATTCTCTTATCCGCGTTTTCTTTAACCGCGGCTAAAGATAAGTATGTTGGAGCAACACCGATGTCGATGTTGTTCTTACTTGCGAGTTCAACAAGCTCTTTTGTTTCTAAGGCGAACTGTTTGGCTTCCGCGGAAGTCTTATTCATTTTCCAGTTGCCTAATAATAATTTTCTTCTCATAACTATTTGAGAACATCGATGCCTGGTAAGTGGCCATCGTTTTCAATCATTTCTAAGGAAGCACCGCCACCTGTAGAGACGTGAGAGAACTTTTTGGCAAAGCCAAATTGTTTGATAGCTGCTGCGGAGTCACCACCACCACAAACGGTGAAGGCTTTTCCTTCTAAGGCTGCGACTGCTTCACAAACGGCTAATGTGCCTTTTTGGAATTCTTCTTGTTCGAAGACACCCATTGGGCCGTTCCAGAATAACATCTTGGCTTGGCTAATTTCTTTAGCGAATAATTCTCTGGTCTTTGGACCGATATCTAAACCTTGGAATCCTTCTGGGACTTCAACGTCGTTTAAGACTTGGACATTTGTTCTTTCAGCTGGATCAAATGCATCACCGACAACTGTATCAACTGGTAAGACGATTTTGCCATTGGCTTTAGCTAAGCAGTTACGTGCATAGTCTAATTGATCATCTTCAACTGGAGATGTGCCTGTCTTGTGACCTAAAGCTTTAGAGAATGTGAATGCCATAGCACCACCGATTAAGATTTTGTCACATTTGCCTAATAAGGATTCGATAACTTTGATTTTATCAGAAACCTTTAAGCCACCTAAAATAGCGACATATGGTCTGTCTTCTTTCTTAACATCAACACATCTTGTTAAGTTAGCAACTTCCTTTTCCACTAAGTAGCCAACTGCCACTGGTTTGCCTTCTTCTTTTAATAAAGAAGGAATGCCGTGTGTGGAAGCGTGTGCTCTATGAGCACTACCGAAAGCATCCATAACGAATGCATCTGCTAATTTAGCCCATTCTTTGGCTAATTCAGGATCATTCTTTTCTTCGCCTTTTTCATAACGTGTGTTTTGCATTAATAAGACTTGGCCATCTTTTAAAGCGGCAGCAGCCTTTTCTAATTCTTCACCACGTGTAACTGGGACGAAGACGACTTCTTGGCCTAATAATTCGCTTAATCTCTTAGCGACTGGGGCCATATTGTTTTTCTTCTTTTGTTCTTCAACCACTTCTGGTGCTTCTTTGTGTTTAACTTTGCCTAAGTGGCTCATTAAGATAACTCTTGCACCTTTAGCGATTAACTCTTTGATGGTTGGAAGAGCAGCGACGATTCTATTATCATCTCTGATTTCGCCACCTTTGAGTGGGACGTTAAAGTCAACACGAACGACGACGCGTAAACCTTTAGCGTTTAATTCTTTAACTGTTAACATAGTTAATTTTCTCCTTTTTTATAAAATGGCACCCATGAGCTAACATAGGTGCCAATTTTTAATTAATTAATGTAGCACCAACACTTAGCAATTTTCTGCGAAGTATTTGATGGTACGAACCATTTGGCTGGTGTAGGAATTTTCGTTATCGTACCAAGAGACGACTTGGACTTCGAATAAACCTTCAGCGATTTTGGAGACCATTGTTTGTGTGGCGTCGAATAAGGAACCGAATCTCATACCGATAACGTCGGAGGAGACGATTGGATCTTCGTTATAACCATAGGATTGGTCAGCAACACTCTTCATGTGAGCATTGATAACTTCTGCGGTTAAGTCACCATCGAATTTAACAACGGCTGTTAAGATTGTTGTGGAACCAGTTGGGACTGGGACACGTTGTGCACTACCGATTAATTTGCCATTTAATTCTGGAATGACTAAGCCGATAGCTTTTGCAGCACCTGTAGAGTTTGGAACGATGTTGGCTGCGCCAGCACGTGCTCTACGTAAGTCACCTTTTCTATGTGGACCATCTAAGATCATTTGGTCACCAGTGTAGGCGTGGATTGTGCTCATAATACCAGATTGGATTGGAGCTAAATCATTTAATGCTTTGGCCATTGGGGCTAAGCAGTTTGTGGTACAGCTAGCAGCGGAGATGACTTGATCGTCTTTTGTTAATGTCTTTTCGTTAACACCGAAGACGATTGTTGGTAAGTCTTTTCCTGCAGGAGCGGAAATAATAACTTTCTTTGCACCTGCTCTAATGTGTGCCATTGATTTTTCTTTAGAACAATAGAAACCTGTACATTCTAAGACGACGTCAACACCGAGTTTGCCCCATGGGAGTTCTTCTGCTTTTGGCATCGCATAGATGGTAATTTCTTTTCCGTCAACTGTGATTGAGCCTGGTTCTAAGACTGTTTTGCCATCTTCTGCTAAGACTGGTTCTTTACTTGAAACAGTATGTAAGCCTTCACCGATGACACCGGCATAACCACCTTGAGCGGTATCGTATTTTAATAAGTTAGCTAACATCTTTGGAGAAGTTAAATCGTTGATTGCGACGATTTCATAACCTTTGGCTCCAAACATTTGTCTGAATGCTAAACGGCCAATACGACCGAATCCGTTAATTGCAACTTTTACTGACATGTAATAATGTCCTCCTTTTGTTTGCGCTATATAGTTTATACTATATTCATTATTTTTTACAATAAAATCGCATATTTTTTCAAAAATAGTAGTTTTTTCAATGAAAAAAGCACCCTAGATGATCTGGATGCCTTTGAATAATTCTTCTAAGGAAATGCCAAATGCTTTGGCAATTTTCTCTAATACCTTCACTGTGGGATTTCTCTCTCCTCTTTCTAAATCAGAGAGGTAGTTTTTATTAATACCTGCTTCTAAGGCTAAGTCTTCTTGAGACCACTTCACTAATGAACGAAGATATTTAATTCTTTTACCTAATTGCTTATTAACGTCCATTAGAATACCTCAAATACATTTCGTGAATACTTCTAAATAAGTGATTAATATTACTTTTAGTAATATCTTTGCCTAATCTTTCACTCATTAATTCCGCAAGGTCAGTCAATGATGCGGATTCATTTTCTAATCTTAAGGAACATAATAAGCGAATCTTATTGTTCTCTATATTCTCAATGCCTACGGCTTTATCAATAACTTTAATCTCTTCCACTTGTCTTAAACCAGTTTCATAAATCTTCTTCATATTCGCTGTATCCATGTTAGTTAAACGGTTCGCAGAATTAACTAAGTCTCTATTCATTCTCGCTTCTTCAAATTCTAAACACGAAGTGACCGCGCCGATCATGATGAGAAAATTAGATATTTGGTCACTTTTTTTAAAGTAGATGACGAATTGTTCTCTTCTTTTAGTAATCTTTGGTTCAATATCGCTATTGTGATATTTACTAAATAATTTGGATAACCACTTCGCATAGTTCTCACTATTAAGAGCGATTTCTAAATGATAGTTACTTGTGCTTGGTGAGTTCACACTACCACTGGCTAAGAAAGCACCCGCTAAATAGCCAGATATGGTATCGTCGTTACGAACGATATTCTTAGAAATTTTTCCTTCCAAAAAGGAAATATCTAAATCTTCTAAGATAGTTTCACTAGCTTCTTGAATCTCAATTGTATAAATACGATTCTTACCTAAGTTGGTCTTAGTCTCATAGATGAGTCTCGCATCAGATTTATAAATATCATTAAGTGTCTTATATATAAAAGCAGATATCTTTGCGTTTTCACTAGATAAAGAAAGATAAGATTTCTTATCTCTAAACACTAAAGAACCATTGATACGGATATAGGCTGCTAAAAGCGCTCTCAAACGATCTTGAGAGGGATATTCGTTAGAACATAGTTCTTCTTTAACTTCTCTAGTAAATGATTGTTTTCTCATAGTTATTTATTGAGTTCTGGTGAATCGCGATGATAGACTTCAACATTATATCTATCTTTGAAATAATCTCTTAAATAATTCGCCACAAATGTAGAACGATGTTGACCACCACTACAAGCAATACCAATTGTGTAACTGGCTCTGCCATTCTTTTGCATTTCTGGAATGTAGTATTCTAAATAGTCGACAATCTTAGACAATAATTCATTTGTGATGTCAAAAGACATCATATAGTCGATAACTTCTTGATCCGCACCATTAAGAGGAGAGAGTCTAGCAATCCAATATGGATTAGGAATAAGTCTCACATCAAACATCGCGTCAAGTCCCACAGGGATACCATTCTTAAGTCCAAAAGACATGAAGGTAATCTTAGTGATATTCTCGCCTTCTTTGTTTTGTAATTTATTATATAAATTAATTCTTAACTCTTTTGTGGTTAGTCTTGTAGTGTCAATTTCATAATCCGCTAAGCCGACTAAATCTAACGCATCCTTAACATCTAAATCAATGGCATCTTCTAGGGATGTCTTATGCATAATGCTACGTGGGTGCACGTGCCTGCTTAACGCGTATCTTTTAATTAATTCATCTTTCTCGGTGGTCAATAAAATGAATTGAGTGTGGAATCTTTTATCTTTTCTTGCAATCTCAACTACTTTCTTTACTCCACCGATACGAGGCATAAGGCAAAAGCCTTTTGCGTCATTATTCGTGGCACATTCATCTAATATAGCTTGGGTAACATTACTTGGTACACCATCAATAACATAGTAACCAAGTTCTTCAAATACAAACTTACTGGATGAGACCCCACTACCACTAGGACCGGATAAGATAATTAATTCTTTCATAAAATAATGTATCCCCTAAATACACTTATAAGTGTAACAAAAAAGGCGCTTGTTAGCACCTTATTTATTAATAAAAAGGAGTCTTTATTTAAGACCCCTTATTTTTTATTGTTCTTTTCTCTTACGGATCAAGAAGAATAATCCGATGGAAGAAATACAAATTACAGATGAGATAACCACAATTAATATAAGTTGAGATGAATTATTAATTGGGTTAACCATATGGGCGTTATGTACTGCACTAGAACGACCCATGAAGTTGTAGTTAGGACAGTTTTCACTTTCTAGTGATGTTCCATATTTGCTTGCGATATAGTCATATAACGCTAAAGCTTTTTGGAAATTGTTACCATTCTCATCAGCGTAACCATAAATAAATTGGTCTTTATCCGTTTGCTCTAAATTATCAAAAGCAAGTTTATAAGCAACCCAAGCGGTCTTTAAAAGATCTAAATCAGTATTACCATCAGCAGAGCAAACTGGTGAATCACCAGTGGACAAGCCGCCCATAAATGAATTTACATAAGCTGTAGCGCTGGAGGATGGTTCGGCAATTTGTGCAAACATATAAACCGGGAAAACTCCATTAGCGGTGTTTGCTGAAAATACTTGTGCTGGATTAGAGGCGGTCGTATAGGTGTTAGCTCTTAAATATCGATTAGAGAAAGAATCTAAACCAGAAATTAATATATTTGTGCCACTATTTGGAGAAGCAATATTGAATTGATAATTAGAGCCTTCCGCTGGGCTGTCTGTGAATTTTATGGTGCCATTTATACTATTTGCGAAAGAAAGTTTATATGATCCATTAACAAACTCCCATGCTCCTGGATGGCCACCTAAAGTAAATTCGGTAGCATATTTGCTTGTAAGGATACTATTTTCATTAAATCCATCACTCAATGAAATAATAGGCATGCTTGGATTACCGGCATTGTTATTGTTTGGAATAGGTACCAAGGCGCCATTATAGGTAACACTATTCAATTCACCAGTAGTTGCAATAACAACTTTTGTTCCATAAGTTAATTGATTGGCATCACTAACTAATTGATATGCTTTATTTGATGCATTACCAATATAGGAATAACTAATTGAAGCAATATTGGCGTTTGACGAAGTTAATAAAGAAAAATCACCATCACCATTAGGAGTAATTGTAACTGCGGTTGAGTTTATGGTTGCGGTTGCGTTAGTATAGGTAGCATTTTTAATGTAACCAGCATATGTAGCACTTGCTCCTACAATAGTAACGTTTTGAATTGAAACACCAGGAGCGGGTCTAAAAGTAACTAAAGAACCACCGAAGAATTTTGGATCAGTAGCAGCTGAAGCAGCGGGATTGCTTGAACCAGAAACATTTCCTTGGAAGATATATAAGTTGTCACTGGTATAGGAAAGAACACTTGCCCCATAAGCGAAATAACCACAGTTTGAAAAATCAAAACTTACAGTTTCTGCTTTAGCTCGTTTAACATTTCTATTATTAATTTGTAAAACCGCAGCGGTACTAACCCCTGCAGCTAATGAAGCTCCAAGGAAAACTCCTAAAATTTTAGTGCCTAGTTTCATACGGTATACTCCTTCCTACTCATATATCTATTCTACATTTTTTATAGATATCATGAGTATTTTTTATTGATGAACTCTATATTTTTTAGAAAACTATGCATCGGTTATCTAATAAAAAGCCCTTCAATACCTGAAGGGGAAAATACAATAAAATCATCTCTAGCATTCAATACCCCTAAAGAACGCTATATTTAATTGAATTACCCCTTATATCATCATTTTATAGGTAAAAGTAGGTAATTGATATAAAAATCTACGATACAAATATAAAAATTGAAAAAATATATTATTTATTTAAATAGTTAATAATCGATTTTGCAGCCACAGTTCCATCGTGTTCTGCAAGATAGATTTGTCTAATTTCTCTAGGGAGAACATCACCACCAGCGAATAAACCTGGTACGGATGATTGCATCTCACGATCCACAGGAATGGTATTCCATTCATTAAGGACACCATCGATTTTGATGAATGTTGTATTTGGGAGTTGGCCAACGAGTGGGAATAAACCATCGATAGTTAGTGTTCTATGAGAACCATCTTCTCTATTTTCAATAACTAAACCGGTGACTTTATCTTCACCTAATATTTCTACAGGAATGTATGGAGTAATGATTTCGACATTATCCATTTCTTTTAATTCATTAACTAAGTTATTACTTCCACGGAATTCATTTCTTCTATGGATGACATATAGTTTGTTAACAATACCAGCGAGATGGATTGCTTCTTTAAGCGCAGCGTTACCACCACCGATGACTGCAACATCAGCGCCTTTAAAGAAATGACCATCACAAAGTGAACAATAGGAAATACCATGTCCTAATAGTTCTTCTTCCTTAGCTAAACCAATCTTTCTTTCTTTTGTGCCACTTGCGATTAATACTGCTTTGGCTTGGTATTCACCATATTCGCCTTTTAAAAGGAACTCTTCTCCTTCTTTAGCTAAAGAAAGGATGGTATCAGGAATAATATCAATACCCGCTTTCATAAGTCTTTCATAGAAAGCGAATGCTAAATCTGGTCCAGGAATTTCTTTAAAGCCTGGATAGTTATCCACTCTTGGAGCGATATTAACCTTTCCGCCAGGAGTGCCTGCATTAATTAATGCAAAATTAACTCCAGCTTCTTTGAGTTTAAGTGCAGCACCAATACCACATGGGCCAGCACCGATAATTAAGGCATCATATCTTTCCATTAAAGAAGTTTCCTTTCCAAATCTTCATAAGAAGAAATAAAATCTGTTGGTTTTAGATGACTAGGAAGGACTCTTGGTCCCCAATTCACTAAAAAGCAGTCTACATCTGCGTTATTCGCAGTTATGAGGTCACTTTCATTATCGCCTATATAAAGAACTTTTGACAAGTCAGACACACCGAAGTTAGACATGGATTTAATAATTGCTTCTTTGTCCGGTTTTGGATTAACTACGTCGTCATAACACACTAAAGAGTCAAAGATTCCTTCTAAACCAATAAGTTTTAAACATAATAATGTGGAACTATGGATCTTATTTGTGACAACACCTAACTTATATCCCGCTTCTTTTAATTTAATTAAAGTCTCTTTGCAGTGAGGATAAGCAGTAACTGTCTTTGGATACAGCTCTATAGAAACACGACGAAATTCGGCGTGCATAAATTCCATATCACAGCCAGGAAACTCTTTATTTAATGTTTCGTATATTGGAGGACCAGAGAAATAATATATTTCTTCTCTTGGTGTTCTTTTCCCATTTCGATACAAATCATAAAGGATGTTCATCGTCTGAACAATCATCTCATCTGTATCTGCAACAGTTCCGTCTAAATCAAAGAGGAGAACTTGATATTTATTAGGCAACTTCCACCACTTCTTTCTTTTTAATAAATAATGGAGGAAGAGTAATTAATAAACCAAATGATAAAGCAATGCCTAAAGCTAAAACGATTAAGCCCCAGTTAAATTTATTTAAAACTAATTCTTTAGCGAAAGAAGATGAAGACATCATAACCGCACCGATAATGATTAATGTTAAAGCCACGACTGCAACCGCAGCGGTTTCAATAATCTTCGCTAATCTATTTACATCTTTCTTGTTAAGTAAGTATCTCACTAAGTGATTAACACCAATGAGTAAGGATCCACCGATAACGAAGGCTAAGGACCAAATCCAAGACCAATAACCATTGTTACCCATATTGAATTCAGCGTCTCTAAGAGGTTCCATAAATAATCTGGTTAAACCATACCAAATAATATAACCACAGCCTAAGTCACCTAATTGTGTGTATTTTCTTAAGGCTTTGCCAAAGACGTGAGCGATGACAAAGTAGCCTAATAAATTAGTTAAGCATTCAATGAAGAATAATGGGACATGGATCATACCATCTGGGTTAGCTACGCCACCATTATTAAACATGTAGTTATTAACGATAAATCTTGGTAACCACCACCAATATTCCACTGGTGATAATTTACCATAAACTTCGATATTAAAGAAGTTGCCCCATCTACCAACAGCTTGAGCGATTAAGATAGTTGGAACGATGATATCGATAGCTAAGAAGATGTTATAGCCCTTATTTCTCCATAAGAACCAGGCAACACCGACAACAATACCCATAAAGGCACCGCCTAAGATGGTTAAGCCACCTTCCCAAATCATAAAGACGCGATACCAGGCTTCATGAGCGAATTCTAATTCCCAGTTACCGATAACATAGAATAATCTCGCACCAATAATACCTGCAGGGAACGCCACTAAGAATGTGGACTCTAAGATACCATGTTTGCCGTATTCTAAATAGAATTTGTGGTCGCATAAGAAATAGACATAAATAGCACCAGAAAGGATGCAAATCGCATAGAAAGCAACGTTTGGATTACCATGTCCTGGAGTTACGATACCTTCTGTAAAGCTAAAACCATTTGGTAATGGATATTTAACATAGTTAGCAAAACCTTCGGTTAAGAAGAAAATTGAGATTAAGAATAATGGGAATGCCGCCATTAAGACTTTAAACATCCATTTATCTGTTTCTTCGGAAATACCCTTTTCTTCTTTACCACCCCAGTAATGGAATAAGAACGCAAATAAAGAAACGGAACCTAAGAAGCCCACTAATAAGCCACCAACAATAGCGGCGGTTAATTCATAGGCTTTTGGTTTTATTGCGCCCCAAAGGTAGATAGAAATCATCATTGTCGCAAATGAAAGTGTGAACACACCGATAACGATGAAAATACGTTTAATTAATTTATTAAATGGGATTGGAGGAATTCTATTTCTCAAAAATTGAACGGTGAGATATATTCCAAATCCTAATGAGAATACCGCAAGAACTGCGGAAACAATAAATAGTACCATTAGCAGTAATGTCCTTTCTTTAATATGTCAGCTAAGAACTGACCAGTGTATGATTTGCTACACTTTGCGACTTCTTCTGGTGTACCAGTAGCGACGACTCGACCGCCGTTATCTCCACCATCAGGTCCTAAATCTATGATGTGATCAGCAACTTTAATGACATCAAGATTATGCTCGATGACTAATACTGTATCACCATTATCAACGATACGTTGCAAGATTTTTAATAATCTTCCAACATCATCGCTATGTAAACCAGTTGTTGGTTCATCTAAGATATATAGCGTTTTACCTGTAGGTTTCTTTTGAAGTTCAAAGGCTAACTTAACTCTTTGGGCTTCGCCACCACTAAGTGTTGTGGCTTGTTGTCCGAGCTTAATGTATCCTAAACCGACATCATAAAGAACTTGGATTCTTCTTTTGAGTTTTGGCCTATTTTCGAAGAAATGCAAAGCATCTTCCACAGTCATCTCTAAAATGTCATAAATGGTTTTGCCTTTATATGTCACCGCAAGAGTTTCTTCGTTATAACGTTTGCCATTACAAGAATCACATCTTACATAGACATCTGGAAGGAAGTTCATTGGAATACATGTAACACCTGCACCTTGGCATGTTTCACATCTACCACCTGGGATATTAAAGGAGAATCGACCTTTATCAAATCCACGAGCTTTAGCTTCCACTGTTTCGGCAAATAAGTCTCTAATATCATCAAATAACTTAACATAAGTCGCAGGGTTACTTCTTGGAGTTCTACCAATTGGATCTTGAGTGATATCAATAACTTTATCTAAGTATTCAATACCTTCAATCGCATCAGCCTTACCTAAGGTAATTTCTGCTTCTTCATCAAATTTATGTTGGATATATGGATATAGTGTTTGGTTAATAAGTGATGATTTACCTGAACCAGAGACACCGGTAACACAAACAAAGCATCCTAATGGAATATCCACATCGATATGTTTCAAGTTATTACTACTAGCGCCTTTAATGTGGATGAACTTGCCGTTTCCTTTTCTTCTTTCTTTAGGAATAGCGATGTATTTCTCTCCGCTTAAATATTGGCCAGTAATACTTCTCTTGTTGTTTTTGATATCTTCTAAAGAACCTTCAGCGACAACTTCGCCACCATGGACACCAGCACCTGGACCGATATCTACGATATAGTCCGCAGAGGCGATGGTTTCTTCATCGTGTTCAACAACCACTAAGGTGTTACCTAAGTCACGCATCTTCTTCATCGTAGCGATTAACTTTTGGTCATCTTTTTGATGTAGGCCAATACTTGGTTCATCTAAGACATATAAAACACCAGTAAGTTTGCTACCGATTTGTGTGGCGAGTCTAATTCTTTGAGATTCACCACCGCTTAAAGTCATGGCCATACGAGATAAAGTCAAATAATCTAAACCAACATCACATAAGAATGAAGCGCGGTTATGGATTTCTTTTAAGACCATATCAGCGATTGTCTTTTGACTTTCGCTTAGTTTATTTGGAAGTTCATCAACCCAAACTAGTAATTCTTTGAGTTGCATATCAGTAACTTCTTTGATGTTTTTGCCATCAATTAAAACTGATAAAGCCTGCTTATTTAATCGAGCACCATGACAGGTGGTACATTCTTTATCACGAATATAGTACTCATACATCTCTCTCATCATGTCGGAAGATGTGTTGTTATATAAACGGTCAATACGTGTCTTAACGCCTTCAATAAAGCCGTTTCTATGCATCACGTTTCCATTCACGGAAGAGATTTCATATTTAAATGGTTTATCACTACCAAACAAACAGATATGTTGTTGTTCAGGAGTCAGATCTTTCCATGGTTTATCTAAGGAGATGTTATATAACTTACAAAGTAAGGCGAATTCTTGCCATTCAATATTCTTACTATCAACGATGTTTCTATACCATCTAATCGCGCCTTGTCTAATAGTAAGGTTCTTATCAGGAATTAAAACATTAATATCACATTCTTTTTTCGCACCTAAACCTTTGCAGTCTGGGCAGAATCCCATAGGTGCGTTGAAGGAGAATAATCTTGGTTCCACTTTTGGGATAGAGAAACCACAGATAGGACATGTATGTTTATCGGATAACAATCTTTCTCCGTCTTCAGTGAGGATGATTAATAAACCATGAGACCAGTCTAAAGCGGTTTCAATGGATTCAAAGATACGTGTTCTATTTTCTTTTTTAACGATAATTCTATCGACAACGATATCAATATTATGTCTTTTATTTTTATCTAAGTCTTTGACTTCTTCAATTAAGACTGGGGAATTGTCCACTCTTAAACGAGAGAAACCATTAACTCTAATCTTGTCTAATATTTCTTTATGAGTGCCTTTTTCTTCATGCACCACTGGTGCTAATAATTGAATCTTTGTTCCTTCTGGATACTCTAAAACGATATCCGTCATCATTGAAGGAGAAAAAGAGATGATTGGTGTGTGGTGATTTGGACAATAAGGAACACCCACTCTACCAAATAACAATCTTAAATAGTCATAAATCTCAGTCACTGTACCAACGGTACTTCTTGGGTTATGAGAGACACTCTTTTGATCAATGGCGATACTTGGAGATAAGCCATCAATGCTATCGACATTTGGTTTATCATAGCTTCCTAAGAATTGTCTAGCATAGCTAGATAAGCTTTCCATATATCTTCTTTGACCTTCGGCGAAGATGGTATCAAAGGCTAAAGTAGTTTTTCCGGAACCGGATAAACCAGAAAAGACGATTAAAGAATTCTTAGGTAATTCTAAGTCGATATTTTTGAGATTATTCTCTTTTGCGCCTTTAATAACAATTTTCGTTTCCATGGTGAGAATATTATAAATAATAAGCTAAAATATATCTATCAAATTGCTTATCAAATATTTTATAAGCAAGTATAATTAGGCCTGTATCGGGACGTAGCGCAGCTTGGTAGCGCACTTCCTTGGGGTGGAAGGGGTCGTGAGTTCAAATCTCATCGTTCCGACCAGACGAAATAAAAAAGAAGGATTATATCCTTCTTTATTTTTATAACAAATCAATTATTTCTTCGATGTTCTCGCCGTTAGCGATATAGACGTTTGTGAAGAATTCATAATCTTCTTTCTTTGGGAGTTCGAAGTATGAGAAGTAGTCTTCAATCACTTGTTCAGGAACTGGGAATTCTCTTTCAAGATTTTGTCTTAGCACTACTTCTTTTGGAATGTCGAAGATGACTAGGTCCGCTTCATCAAACTGTGGTTTTAATTCTTTAACTGAATCGATTCGGTATTCAGTGCTTCTATTTGTAGCGTCTAATACAACAATACCGTTAGGATCCGCACTATAGACTTTGGCGAGTTCATAAAACATCTTCCACATTAATTTGTCTTCGCTGAGGTTTTGTTGATTTCCGGTCACTAAATCTCTTAATGCATCTGAGGAGATGATATAAACATGCCCCGTCTTTTTCTTACGGAGAGCTTTGGAGAAGTAGCTTTTTCCACTACCAGGAACACCGGATAAAACAACTAGCTTTGACATATATGGACTTATTATAACTTAAAGGCAAAGAAAAAACAGGACTAAGTCCTGCATTTCCGATTAAATCTATAATTATTTATTCTTTTCTTCTTCGAGGAGTCTTTCAACTTCTTCTCTTTCAAGAACTCTATCCTTGCTCACTTTTCTCATGGCTTTCTTGAGTTCTGCTTTAACCGCTCTTAATAAGGATTCTTGTTCTTTACGAGCAGCGATTTTTCTTTTTGTGGCATTTAAAAATGCTTCAGGAACATATGAAGAAATGATTTGTTTTCCTTCTCTCCATTGACGGTAGTAATATGTATGACCGGAAATTTGTTTCACGGAAATATAGCCGACTGGAAGGGCTTTAATATTTTCTTCAATTTGTTCACGCTCATTCATTAATTCGAGGAGCAACTCGAGTTGTCTAACTTGTTTATTCATATGCTTAACCTACGATATTAGTATAAATAATTTGATATATGGTTTCAAGTAAAAAGGGCAGAAATTTTCTTTCCGCCCTAGTTATTAATTTAATCTAAAGATTAGAGACCGAATTTTTTGATTCTGTCGAATCTGTCTTTAGCGTATTTCTCACACTTTGTGAGAAGTTCTTCAGCGTGTTCTGGATTGACACGTGGGAGTTGGCTGAATCTTGTTTCAGTCATAACGAAGTCTCTTAACTTGCTGTAGTCTGGATCTTTGCAGTCAACGGTAAGTGGAGTTTCCTTACGTGGATCGTATCTGAAGATTGGGAAGTAGCCACATTCAACGGCAAGTCTTTCTTGTCTCATGGAGTTGGCTAAACCACCTTTAATACCATGGTTGGCACATGGGGCGTAGCAGATAACTAATGATGGACCATCATAGCTTTCGGCTTCTTTTAAGGCCTTAATTGCGGCAACTGGGTTAGCGCCTAATGCGATTTGAGCAACATAGACATTGCCATAGCTCATTGCGATTAATGCTAAGTTCTTCTTCGCAGTTGTTTTACCAGAAGCGGTAAATTTAGCGATAGAACCTGTTTGTGATGATTTAGAAGATTGACCACCAGTATTGGAGTAAACTTCTGTATCTAAGACTAAGATGTTAACATCTTCTTCGTTTGCGATAACGTGATCTAATCCACCGTAACCGATATCATAGGACCAGCCATCACCACCAATAATCCAAATGGATTTGTCTTGTAAGTCTCTTTCATAAGCGAGGACTTCTTTGACGCCTTCATCTTTACTAGCTTTGACGAGTTCAACTAATTTCTTAACGATTGGTCTCACTGCTGCTCTGTTCTTAATATTTGCGAAGTAAGCATCGATTGTTTCGACGAGTTCTGGTTCAAGACCTCTTTCTTTCGCTGCTAATAAGATTTCAATGATGCGTTTGATCTTGGCATCTGTTGCCACTCTCATACCATAACCGAATTCTGCGTTATCTTCGAATAAGGAGTTAGCCCAAGCAACACCTTGGCCTTCTTTATCTGTGCAGAATGGAGTTAATGGGGTAGAACCACTATAAATAGAGGAACAACCTGTTGCATTAGCAACTAACATATCTTTACCAAATAATTGGCTCACGAGTCTGTAATATGGAGTTTCACCACAGCCAGCACATGCACCACTGATTTCCATGTATGGCATTAAGTAGCTGACACCGAGGACGCTATCAAGCATTGGTGCTGGAAGAGCATCGGCTTTGTAAGCGACGTGTTTGAATAAGTAAGCAGCTGCTTCTTCTTGTGGGAATTGAGATTTGGCTTCCACCATTTCAAGAGCGACTTTGCCGGTCTTGTTGGCGTTACATTCACTAACACATAATCCACAACCAACACAGTTACGTGGAGAAACTTGTAAGCGGTATTTTAAGCCTTTGGCTTTGAGCATTGGAAGTTTTGCTTCAGCAACTTCTTTTGCAAGTTCTGGTGCCTTAGCGATTTCTTCGTCGTTTAATAAGAATGGACGGATTGTCGCGTGTGGACAGACAAATGCACAGTTATTACATTGGATACATGCTTCTGGGTGCCATAATGGTACTCTATCAGCAATACTTCTTTGTTCTCTATAGGTGATATCGTTTTGCATTGTGCCATCGAGTAATTCACCTTCTAAGAATTTACTAACTGGTAAGTTATCACCATCTAAGTTACCGATAACGGAAACATAGTTATCGAAGTAATCATCACCAGTGAGTTTCTTTTCTGCTTTTGGAGATAATTCGACCCATTTTGGATCAACTTTAACTTCTCTTAAGCCTTCTGTACCTGCGTCGATAGCTTTCCAGTTAAGTTCAACGACATCTTGACCTTTCTTGGCATAGCTCTTTTCCGCAAATTTCTTCATCCATTTGTTGGCTTCGTCATATGGCATAATGCCTTGGTTCAAATAGAAGAAGGAAGCTTGGAGAATGGTATTTGTGTGTCTACCCATACCAATTTCCGCAGCAATCTTGTTAGCGTCAATGACATAGAATTTTGCTTTCTTTGTGGCTAATTGATATTTGACACGGTTTGGCATAACCTTAATCAATTCTTCATCGTTTAAGTCAGTATTGAGTAAGAATGTGCCGCCTTCTTTTAAGTTCTTAATCATATCGAACTTGAAGAGATAGGAATCTAATGAGCAAGACACGAAGTCTGCGTTTTGGACATAATATGTACTTCTGATTGGGGATTTACCGAATCTTAAGTGTGAACGTGTAACGCCACCTGCTTTACGGGAGTCATATGCGAAATACGCTTGTGCGTATTGGTGTGTGGCATCACCGATAATCTTAATGGATGATTTGTTCGCGGAAACGGTACCATCACTACCTAAACCGTAGAATAAGCAAGATGTGTAATCGCCTTTAACGTGGTAGTTTTCATCCACTGGGATTGATAAGTGTGTGACATCATCATTGATACTGACTGTGAAGCCATTCCAACGTTTGTTGGATTTTAAGAAGTCATAAACGGCTTTCATGTCTTTTGGTTGTGTATCTTTTGAAGATAAACCATAACGGCCACCTAAGACTTCGATATCTAAGTTAGCTTGTTTAATAACAGCAACGACATCTTCATATAATGGTTCGCCGGAAGCACCTAATTCTTTTGTTCTATCTAAGACAGCGATTTGTTTGACTGATTTTGGTAAAACTTCTAATAAGTGTTTCGCGGAGAATGGGCGGTATAAGTGAACTTTCACTAAACCGACTTTTTCACCTTTGGCTCTTAAGTCATCGATAACTTCACCAATTGTTTCGGTGACACTACCCATAGCGATGATCACTCTATCAGCGTTTGGATCACCATAATAGGTAAATGGAGCGTAATTTCTTCCGGTTAAGCGGCTAGCTTCTTTGAAGTATTTAATTGCGACTTCAAGAACTTCGTCCGCTTTCTTGTTTTGGGCTTCTCTACCTTGGAAGTAAATATCATCATTTTCCGCACCACCACGTGTGACTGGGTGAGTGTGTGGGTTTAAGGCTCTACTTCTGAAGAGTTCGACCTTATCAATTGGTAATAATTTCTTCCATTCAGCGTCATCGACAAATTCGACGTTTTGGATTTCGTGTGATGTTCTGAAACCATCAAAGAAATGGCAAACTGGGTATTGAGCATCAATGGCCACTAAGTGGGCAACGTTTGTTAAGTCTGCGATTTCTTGAACAGAATGTGAGCAGATCATTGCGATACCAGTTTGTCTAATCGCATAAATGTCTTGATGATCACCAAAGATAGATAAGCTACGGGTTGCTAAGCTTCTTGCGGAAACATGTAAGACCGCTGGTAAGCATTCGCCGACCCACTTATATACATTTGGAATCATTAATAATAAGCCTTGGGATGCAGTATATGTAGCTGCTAATCCACCTGCTTGTAATACACCGTGAACTGCACCAGAAGCACCTGCTTCAGATTGCATTTCACTAACCTTAACTACTGAACCAAAGAAGTTCTTTCTTCCTTGAGAAGCATAGACATCAATGTTTTCCGCCATTGGTGAAGATGGGGTAATTGGGTAGATACCTGCTACTTCAATGTAGTTATAGGAACCTAATGCTGCTGCAGTATTACCATCAACTGAGAGCATTGTTTTCTTAATTTCTTCCATAAATTAAAAATTTCCTTTCGTAATAACCGCTATTATTATACGCGTACGATTTGCGCATTCGCAATAAAGGATTAAAAGATTTTTGAACGTATAATGGCTCCTAATTGCACAAAATGTGCATTATTCCTACATATATTACGTTATTTAGAAACTTGCGCATTTTCTTTTGCGCAGATATAATTTAAACAGAAAGGAAGTCCATGGAAACTCTAAAGCAAATAAGAAAAAAACTCCATATGACTCAAGTGGATGCTGCGAAAGCTTGCGGTGTTTCTCGTCGTACATATCAAGAGTACGAAGAAAAGCAAACTCGTAACGACACGTTTGACGAAATATTAGCAAAGCTAAAAGAAATGGGAATTTCAGGCAAAGGGCCCGCTCTTTTAAACGTGCGCTATATCAAACAAAAAGCTAGTGAAATATTTGCAAACTACAAAGAAGTCCAGTGCGCATACTTATTTGGTAGTTATGCAAGAGGCGAAGCAACCATTGATAGCGATGTAGACATAATCGTTGTAGCCCCAAAACTAGGTGGTTTTGACTTTGCAGGTCTACGTCATGATTTGGTAGAAGCACTAAATAAAGAAGTTGATTTAGTTAATCACACCACTTTATTGCAAAGTGAAAAAATGCTTCGCGATGTATTGAATCAAGGAGTGAAAATATATGGACAAAGAGTTAATTTCTTTAAGAATTGATACAATCATTAAACATATTGATTCAGCAACATTAGATTTGAAAAATGTCAATTATGAAGATTTTGAAGGCACTTCTTTACTTGCAAAGGCAACTGCATTCTCTATAGAACAAATTTGTGAGCATTTAACTAAATTAAGAAAGCAATTTGAAAAAGATTATCCAAATATACCTTGGGAAAAGGCATACAATATGCGGATAATAATTGCTCATATGTATTTAGAAATCGACACAAGAATTGTCTATGATACAGTCAAAAATGATTTGCTACCATTAAAAGAACAGTTACTTAAATTGAAAGAAGATTTGAAATAAGAAAATGAACCGAGCGCACCGGTTCATTTCTTTATTTTTTCGCTTTCCTATTAGCGAGTTCATCACTAATAAGCTTCTTTAATATTTTTAAATCTTTATCGGATAAATTAACGTTTCTATCAATCATTCCACCATAGGTGAGTTTCTTATAAATGAAGTCGAAATAGTTTTCGTAAGCATCGACTTCATCTTTTTTCACCGCTACTGGTTTTGGAACAGGTGCTCTTTTAGTTTCTTTATCTTCAATAAATTTCTTAATCGCAGGAACTAATTCTAAAAGATTGAAAGTATAGTCCATCATAATCATTGGATCAAAGAAAGATAGATTCTCATTAATGACTTCTGGATAGATACCAATGATACGAGATAATCTTTCAGAGGTAATGTATTTGGCTTTTGGTAATTTTGCCATTCCTTGAAGATACTTCTTTAAATCTTTAACATTTGGTTCTTTCATATAAGCACCTCTATATTTACATATTATATAACAAAGTGATCAAGAAACAAAAAACGCAGTAGCGAACCACTGCGTTATGCGTTAATTGGTGATCCCTAAGGGATTCGAACCTTTGACCCACTGATTAAGAGTCAGTTGCTCTACCAGCTGAGCTAAGGGACCATCCATTAACTACGTTACGCTATACTCACGTAGTTATTTGCTGCTAGAAGGTGTGCTATTAGACATACTGATTATATATGCCCTACTTCCTCCCAACGCAAAACATATTATACCTACAACAGAGACAAAATCAAAGCAATTTTGAATGGACTTTTTTTGAGAGTTTGTTTTGATAAAGAAGGCATCTTTTAGTGTCTAAATTATTAGGGTCATTAAATATATATAAATAAGGATTATTATATTGTTCTAAGTCTAAACCGTTACACCATTATTTGATTCTTCGTATTGAAAGCCATTTTCCCTAGCATATCTATGTGCAAAAGACAATCTTGGAGCAACAAAAATAATCTGTTTTATAGGGAATTTTATACGAAAGCCATCAGACATTGTACATGTTTTAGAACAACACCTTTCAAACTTGTTAACCGACCCAGGAATAAATATACGTTTTAAATTTAGGCAATCATTAAAACCACTTACACTTTCAATTCCATCGCAAAGGATAACATTTTGAAGTGTTTGGCAATTATTGAAACCTTCTCCATACTCTTTGACAGTATTTGGAATTATTATTTCTTTAATTGATGTGACTGAAAAAGCACCACTTTCTATAATCTCTATACCTTCAGAAAAATGAACTTGTTTTAAAGATTGGCAGCGGCAAAAAGCACTTTCACAAATCTTCTTTATATTTTTTGGCAAATATAACGTTTCAATTTTAGTATCAAAAAAAGAATAAACACCTATTATTTCCAAAGTGCTAGGAAAAACAATTGTTTTTACATTTGATTTTTCAAAAGGGCCATAATTCATTTCGTTAAGGAATTCATCTTTATATCGTTTTTCTTCTCCGATAATTACAAGTCCCTCATTAAATTCCACTTTTTCTATAGATGAGTAATAGAATGCTCTAGGTTCAACCTTGACTACATTTTTCCCAAAAACAATATGTTTAAGATGTTTTGTTTCAAAAAAAGCATGTTCGCCAATAACTGTTATAGGAATGCCCTTATATGTATCAGGAATTGCGATATTTTCTCGTGTGTCTTCTTTCAAACCAATAATTTTGTACGTGTTATTATTTAATAATTCAAATTCAAAAAAATCTTCATCTGCTTTGTTGCTAAGAATAATATCTTCTTTTTCGGAACTTAATTCAGAACCACAAAAAGGACAATATTTATAAATTGGGTCAAACACTATATTGCATCTATCGCATTTATTTTTATACATAATTCATCAGCCCCTTTTGTAGTACAAATAGATAATATCAAA
>JAEEGH010009459.1_pt1 | contig 22732 bp, 11 predicted proteins | sample 9134181 | NCBI WGS metagenome assembly JAEEGH01 (sample SAMN16246544, study PRJNA631951) | gut metagenome | biome: gut microbiome; feature: rumen; material: DP-attached | host: Bos | place: Iran: Karaj | collected 2018-10
CCCTTGTGTCTACCAATTCCACCAGCTCGGCATATGCAGAAGAGTATATACGTTTGCAAAATTTTTTACAAGCGGGTATGCTCCTATAAATTAATCAGAAATGTAAGATAAAAACTGTCTGAAATTTCGTCGTTTTTATCTTTTCAAGTTTGCCTGGCAAACAAATAAATTAATCTGGAGTTTAAAATGAAAGAATTATCAATCAACACAAAATGCGTTCAGGCTGGATATACACCAAAAAACGGTGAGCCGCGTCAGATTCCAATTGTCCAGTCAACAACATTCAAATACGATACAAGCGAAGATATGGGAAAACTTTTTGACCTTGAAGCTTCGGGATATTTTTATACACGCCTTCAGAATCCTACAAACGATTTTGTTGCAGCAAAGATTGCTGCTCTTGAAGGTGGAACTGCAGCAATGCTTACTTCAAGCGGACAGGCTGCAAGCTTTTTTGCATTATTCAACATCTGTGAAGCAGGAAGCCACATTGTAGCATCAAGTTCAATCTACGGCGGAACATTCAACCTTATTTCTGTGACGCTTAAAAAAATGGGCGTTGATGCAACATTTGTAAGTCCGGACTGTTCAGAAGAAGAACTCAATGCAGCCTTTAAAGAAAACACACGCGCAGTTTTTGGAGAAACTATTGCTAACCCGGCCCTCACTGTACTCGACATTGAAAAATTTGCAAAAGCCGCACATGCTCACGGAGTTCCGCTTATTGTAGACAACACATTCCCCACTCCTGTAAACTGCCGTCCTATTGAATGGGGCGCTGACATCGTAACTCACTCAACTACAAAATACATGGACGGCCACGGAGCTGCCGTAGGTGGCGTTATCGTAGACTCTGGAAAATTTGACTGGATGGCTCATAAAGAAAAATTCCCGGGACTCTGCACTCCTGATGAAAGTTATCATGGAATAACTTATGCTGAGCGTTTTGGAAAAGAAGGTGCTTTTATTACAAAAGCAACTGCACAGCTCATGCGCGATTTAGGAAGCATTCAGTCACCGCAGAATGCATTCATCCTTAACCTCGGTCTTGAAAGTCTTCATGTACGCATGCCGCGTCACGTAGAAAACGGACAGGCTGTAGCCGAGTTCCTTGAGTCACATCCAAAGGTTGCCTCTGTAAATTATCCGACACTTCCTTCAAACAAGTACTACAGTCTTGCAAAAAAGTATCTTCCAAACGGCGGATGCGGCGTAGTAAGTTTTGAAATAAAAGGCGGTCGTGCAGCTGCAGAAAAATTCATGAAGGCACTTAAAGTTTTTGCAATTGAAACTCATGTTGCTGATGCACGTTCCTGCTGTCTTAATCCAGCTACTGCAACTCATCGTCAGCTTACAGAAGAACAGCTTAAGGCTGCAGGAATTCCTGCTGGTTTAGTTCGTTTAAGTTGTGGTCTTGAAGATAAAAATGACCTTGTAAATGATTTGAAACAGGCTTTGGACTTAGTCTAAGTTTAAACAACAGGAGATAAAAGTGGGAATGCTTTTGACCTTTTTAAAAGGTATTGTAATTGGTATGTGTAATGTTATTCCTGGGGTTTCAGGAGGAACTGTAATAGTCATTTTTGATATGTATGAAGAATTCTTAAGTATTTTGAGTTTGAATATAAAAAGAACTTTGAAAAACTGGAGATTTCTTGTACCAGTCCTTCTTGGTATGGCTTCGGGGGTTCTTTTATTCAGTAAGTTAATTACTTTGCTTTATAAATATTTCCCGGTACAAACAAATTTCTGTTTTACAGGATTAATTCTTGGAAGTATTCCGCTTTTATGCAGTTATGTTTTTGGTAACAGAGCTCCTAAAGAAAGTTCTGCCAGCACTGATAATAAAAAGTCTCTTGCTGGAATTATTTCTTCTGTTATTTGTATTTTAGCAGGCCTTGCTTTAATTGTTGGTTTTTATATTCTTAAACAAAAACTTGATGCGGGTCCTGCAGAGTTTGAACTTCCACCATTTACATGGAATCTTGCTTTTATTATTTTTATTGCAGGAATACTTGGTGCTGTTACTATGATTATTCCAGGAATTTCTGGTTCACTTATCATGCTGATTATGGGCGTGTATCCAATCATCATTACAGCAATTCCTCAGCTTTTTAATCCTTCTGAATTTGTACATGCTTTGATTTTGCTTTTGCCAAATGGTGTAGGGGTGATTATAGGACTTCTTGGCGGTGCCTGGCTGATTAAACTTCTGCTCAGAAAAGTTCCAAATCAGACTTATGCAGTCATCCTGGGACTAATCGCTGGTTCTGTAATAAATGTTTTCCCAGGCTTTTCTGCAATTGATTCATTTGGTAAGGGAGCTGGCAGTGTGTTCGCACTTCTTTGTGGTGCAGCTTTAGCTTATTTTGGAAGTAAAACTCCAAAGACTGAAGAAAAAGCTGCTTAAATCATTTATTTTACGATTATTCCACCACCAAGAATGACGTTATCTTTGTAAATTACAACCGATTGTCCTGGAGTTACAGCTGACTGCATCTGGTCAAACGTAAATTTCCAGGGCTGCCCGATATACTGGTGAGTATCTTCCGGACCTGGAGTATATCTTTCAATTGTTGCAATTATAGATTTACTTCTCAGGCGGATTTTAATCATTCCTTCAAAAACTTCTGTTGGTTCTACGTTGCCTGGCCATACAAAATCATCTGCAATTAAAGAGCTTGATGAAAGTTCTGATTTTTCGCCCAAAACAACCTGATTCTTTTCTGCGTCAATTTTCATTACATAAAGAGGATTTTTTGCTGAAACTCCTAAGCCACGGCGCTGTCCAATGGTGTAATGTTCAATTCCTTTATGGCGGCCAAGATTTTTTCCGTTTATATCAACAAAATCTCCGGGAACAGAAGGTTTGTCCGAGAATAAAATATCAAAATATTCTGAATCAATAAAATCCTGACTTTCTTTTCGATTTGCTGCTTCAAGTCCTGCATTTCTGGCAAGTTCAAACACCTCGCTTTTGTTTATCTGGGCAAGTGGAAAACGAACTTTCTCCAGAATTTCAGAAGGCAGTCTGCAAAGAAAATAAGTCTGATCTTTTGAAATATCATTTGCACAGGCAATCATTGCAGGTTTTTTGTCGCTGCCCCAAAGTCCTTCTTTTGGACGAACCAACATGGCATAATGGCCTGTACAGAAATAATCATAATTTATGTTGATTTTTTTGAGACCTTCAAGTAAAGCTCCAAATTTTACAAAGCGGTTACAACGGATACATGGATTTGGAGTTTTTCCTGACCGGTATTCGCTTTTAAAATATTCAAGAACTTCCTGGTTGTATTCTTTGCTCACATCAATAACGTGATATTCGATTCCCTGTTCCTTGCAGAATTTTTCACATTCTTCAAAGTTTTTTTCTTCTCCCGGACTATAGCAGGCTTCGTGAAAAGCTTTTTCTGCAATTACTTCAGGAAAATGGCCATCCCACATAGACATGGTAACGCCAATAACTTTGCATCCTTTTTGTTTTAAAAGAAGTGCTGTGAGGGTAGAATCAACGCCCCCGGACATTCCAACAACAACGGTTGAACCTGCCTCGGGGAGTTCTAAAGGTTCGTAAATCATAGCTTATATTTATAATGCTTAATAAATTGATAGTCAAAGCCCGATTTTAAAGAACTGGAAATCGCCTGGAATTATTCTGGTGTGGAAAACGCTTTCTGTTTCTTCACCATGGAAGTCCAGAGCTTTGGTGTATAAAGGTTTAATTTCCTTTGGTCTCCATTTTGGCATTTGATCATCATCTGGAATAATTGAGAGCTTTTCAACTTTTCCTTTGATATGAATGTTAAAATCTACTGGTGCACAGCCATCATTTGTGTAGCAGTAAAGCCCGAAAGTATCATTATCATAAGTAAAGAGAGAAACTCCGTAACCACCATCAATCCAGATTTTTCCACCACCCAAAAGTTCAAATCTTAAGGCTGTAAGCACTTCTTCTGGAAGATCACGAATTCTTGAAGGCATATCAGGAAGATTGATTACTTCGAAAATTCCCTGACCATAAGTTTCATACATAACAATACTTTCGTGATATTCACCATGGCCTGCGTTTATTTTTGACCAGCTGGCGTTGTTTCTGTGTTCCAGCAGAGGGAATGAAACAGGGGTGGATGATTTTACATAGTTTCTTCCGTAAAGACCACTTACTGTCACCTGGAATTCATCTGCATCTAAACGACGGTCTCTGTAGCGGATAGAGGTTATTTCTGAAATCTTCTGGCCGCCATTTTCTTCGGCTTTGAGTGCTCCAATCATAAATCCACTTGTGGCAAATACTTTTCCACCATCTGCAACAAACTTCTGCACTTTAGAAACAATGTCTTTATCTTTCAGTGAAGAGGCTGTTATAAGAACGCTGCCATCTTTTGGGAAATATGGAGTTGGATCACAAGGAATTCCAATCATTCCTAAATAATCTTCAAGATGATCTTCGCCCTGAGAATTAAATGGAATATAAACAGGAAGTCCAATTGGATTACCACAGGAAGAAAGAATTTTATCCAGTTTATTGTACTGGAAGCCAAGAGGAGTTGCTCTTTTATTATTGTAGAGTGCAGGCCAGCAGAACATCATAATTTCTTTGCATTTTGCAAAGGTTGTCAGATAAGCCTGTTCGAGGTAGGAATCAATTCTGTCACATTCAAATGGATCAAACCATCCGCCACCATTTCTATCTGGCGAAGCATTTTCCATATAGCGTGGGAGAGAATAACTTAAATAACGTGGAAGATGCTGATCCTGCTGGGCTCCGTGGCGGGTTTCTGTACCTGTGTAAATGCCGTCGAAAATATCTTTTTGTTCAGCCGGATTGTAACCAGTTTCCTGATAGCTTTCCCGCCAGTTTGGATATTTTATGATGATTTTGATATCAGGATTTACCTTTTTAGCAGGTTTTATTATGAGATTTTCAGAAACTTCTTTCATTTTTGCAAGACGGAATTCTTCCCAGGAACGGTCGCCTTTTTCTTTGCGGCAGTCGTCACACATACACTGGGTAAAGAAGAAATCGTCGATGATGAATTCGTCAAAAAATCCTGCTGTATATTCTGAAACTTCTTTTAAGCGGGCCCTCATTGGTTCGTTGCAGTAACAGAAGGTTTCGAAAAGCCTGTGTCTTTTTTTATCTGATTCATTCAAATCTGGAGTTACAGTTGTAATTCCTCCGCTAACTTCAATGCCGTATTCCTGCAGAACTTTTTTAATCATTAAGATTTGTTCTTTTTTTGCAAAAGAACCTCTGAAAGTTTCCAGATATACTTTATCAATTCCAATATATTTTTGAAGCCAGTCTGCTTCTTTTCTCAGTTCTTCTTCGCTAATGTGGTCTGCCCATTGAGCAACACAGTATGTTACAGATTTAAAATTCTTAAAAAATGCCATAAAATTTCTTCTATGCCTCCTGATAATTTAAAGTATAGCATGAGATTTTTTTGCCTATCTCTAAGATAATTGTATAAAAATATATTTTTCAAAATCTTTCTGCCTTGTGATTAAAATTCTTCATTGTGGTATACTTATCTCCCGAAAAAATTAATTAATACGAGATACTTATTTATGGAAAACACAAAAGGTGAAAGGAACTCCTTTACGGGGTCTATTGGTTTTGTTTTTGCTGCAGCAGGTAGTGCAGTTGGGTTGGGGAATATCTGGCGTTTCCCATATTTTGCCGCAAAAGATGGTGGTGGATTATTTCTTGTAATCTATCTTATTCTTGCTTTGACATTTGGATTTACTCTTTTAGCAACAGAAATAGCAATTGGTCGTAAAACAAAAGAAAGTCCATTAACAGCTTATAAAAAATTGAATAAGAAATGGGCTTTCCTGGGCGTTTTTTCATTTGTAATCCCTCTTATCATTTATCCATACTATTGTGTACTTGGTGGATGGGTTACAAAATACATGGTTACTTATATTACCTGGCATGGAGCTGATGCTGTAAATCCAGATTATTTTAATGCTTTTACAAAAAATATCTGGCAGCCAATTTTGTTTATGGCAATTTATGCAGTGGCAAGTTTTTATATTGTTTATAGAGGTGTCGAAAAAGGAATTGAAAAATTCTCTAAAATCCTCATGCCAATTCTTGTAGTTATTATTGTATTTATTTCTATATATACACTCACTATTAAGACTACAGATTCTAACGGTGTAACAAGAACAGGAATTCAGGGCTTATCTTATTACATCATTCCAAGTTTTAAAGGAATTACAGTCAGAAAATTTCTTTCAATTTGTCTGGATGCAATGGGACAGCTTTTTTATTCATTAAGTATAGCCATGGGTATAATGATTGCTTTTGGTTCTTACATGAAGAAAGATGTTAGTATTGTAAAATCTGTAAATAGAATTGCCCTTTTTGATACTCTTATTGCATTTTTTGCAGGTCTCATGATTATTCCTGCGGTGTATGTATTTAAGGGTGAAGGAGGAATGACTAGAGGTGCAAGCCTTATGTTTGTTTCTCTTCCTGAAATTTTCAATTCTCTTGGAGCTTTTGGAAATTTTATTGGAATAATCTTCTTTGTTATGGTTCTTTTTGCAGCTTTAACAAGTTCTGTTTCAATCCTCGAAGCAATTGTTTCAAGTATGATTGATAAATTCAAATGGAGTAGAAAAAAGGCTTCTGTAATAATGGCTGCATTTACTTTTGTAATTTCAGTTATTGTTTGTCTTGGATTCAATGTTTTCTACTTTGAAGCAAACCTTCCTGGTGTTACAAAAGGACAGCTTCTTGATGTACTTGATTACATTAGTAATAACATTCTTATGCCAGTTACAAGTCTTCTTACCTGTATACTTGTTGGCTGGGTTTGTAAAACACAAATGATGGTGGATGAAATTGCTCTTAATGGCGAAAAATTCAGACGCCGCGGACTATATGTTGTAATGGTAAAATATATAGCTCCTGTGCTTTTATTTATATTACTTTTAACTTCTTTTGGAGTTTTTGGTTAAAAATTTGAAAAAACAATAAAAAACTGAAAAAAGATTAAATTTTTTTTTTGTTATATCTTTATTGTTTTGGTATAATATACATACAATGAGAATTGAAGATATTAAAACTCCATTGGATCCACAGCAAATTGAAACTGCGGTAGAAAATGGAGAAACGATTGAAATTGTAAGCTATTCACTATCCAGAGAAATAGAAGAATATGTAAATAATCTTCTTTTTGTATTTCTGCAGGCTTGCAATCAGGAACTGATTTTAAGTTCTTTATCTTACAGTTCTGGGGAACTTCTGGCTAATGCCAATAAGGCAAATGCAAAGAGAGTTTATTTTGCGGAGAAAGGTTTAGATATTAATAATCCCGAAGATTACAAACAGGGAATGATTACTTTTTCAGCAGAAACAACTGTAAATAAAGAGCATTATCAGCAATTGCAAAAGGACAAAGATCTTTACATAAAGTATTTATTGTCTCTTAAAAATAAGGTACTGACAGTTGAAGTTATCAATAAATCTGTTTTGACTGATGCTGAAACAAAGCGTATTCAGACAAAAATGGAAAGTGCTAAAAAATACAGTAGCATGGAAGAAGCTTTAACTGATATTGATAAGACAGAAGGTTCTGGACTGGGACTGATAATTATCATCCTTATGCTTAAACAGCTGGGAATTAAGAAGGAATGTCTCCAGGTAGAATGCAAGGGTTGCGAAACAATTGCAAGAATCATTCTGCCGCTGGACGAAATAGTTCCTCCATCCTTAGATTTAGGTTTAGACGATGGTCTTGAATGTATCTAATCTAATTGAGAGTGACTGACGATGTGAAGCATAATTCATATCACAGTCACTTTTTTTTACTTAGAAAACTTTGTTATAGATTGAATTTATATAACATATTATTTAAAATTAAAATATGAGTAATAATGTTGATCAAAACAAAAAGAAAAAGCCTTTCATTGTAAAACTTCTGCTTACAATTTTATTTATTATTTTAGGACTTCTGCTTGTAATTTGTGGCTGGTTGTCTTTTTGTGCTTTACAGAAAGATTCATCTGTAAAGGCTCTTCCAAATAATTATTCCCTTTATATAAGAACAGATTCTATTTATCATGCGGCAGAGCCTCTGATTGATCTTAAAGCTATGGATGTAGTTCTGGCTGATCCACAGTTTTCAAATTTCCGTTCTGATTTTTATAAAATCCGTGAATCAAAACTTAGAAAGAATAAATTATTAGCTTTTGCTTTATCCAGAAGGGTAGATGCAGCTCTTTATGAAGATAATAATTATGTTGCAATTATAGATATGGGTTTTCTTTCCGGAGTTACAAGACTTTATCCCCTTGTGAAAAACTTTATCTCCGTTCCAAATCTTACATATATACAGAATGAAAATGGAAGTCATTTAGAATATAAAGTTGATGATTCTATGACTATCTACATTAAAATACGTAAAAATCTTCTTATAATTTCTGCAAATGCTGATTTGTTTAATACTGCAACTTCTTTTGATAATTCGACTGAATTTACGGTAGAAGAACTTAAGGCTATGCAGGAAAAACTTACCCAGCCATTTAGAATTGTTGCAAACGGTAAAAAACTTATAAATCTGTTTGCAGGTGAAAATCCTTATATAAAATTTGTTGCAAACTCTTTGTCAGAAAAAGAATTAAGTAAAATTGAATTTGGTATTTCTGATGAAAATATTAAGATTGATTTGAAAGTTCCATTTGAAAAATCAGAAGCAGATGCAAATGCTCTTATGTCACTTATCAGCAAAAGATCTGAAGTTCCTGATTTGCTTCCAAAATTACCTTCTTCTGTTCAGTATTTTACAATCATCAATTTTGGTTCTCTTTCAGAATTAAAAGAAGTTGCCTTTACTGTAATGGATGAAGGACAGAAGAATGTTCAGAAGCTCTGGAACGAAGCAAATAATATTGCAAAAGTTGTTTTCAAAGATTCTCTGGATAACATTCTTTTTTCATGGACTTCAGATGAATATGCCGTTCTTGGTCTTGAAGGAAAACCTGACCCTGTATTTGCCATTAAAGTTGCTGATGAAAAACGCCGTCAGCTGGTGTTTGAATCATTAATTTCTTCTATTATTTTACAGACAGATAACAGTCTTCTTCTTGATGGAATCCGTTTACCACGAATTGAATTTCCTGAATTTATTACAAATCTTTTGAGAGCTTTAAATATCAATCTTCCAAAACCTTATTATATGGTAAAAGATGGATATATTTATTTCTCTCAATCTCCAGAAAATTTAATTTCAATAAATGCGGCTCTTAAAAATGGAGCTAAACTTGATAAGGATGATATCTGGCAGAAACTTTCGGGAAATAAACTTAATCCTGCATCTTTAAGTCTTTACTATAATCTTGAACGCAGTGTTCCTTTCTTTGTAAAAGGAAATTCTCTTTTTAATAAGATTTTACAGCTTTATAACATTGGAAGAATTGATATTTCTACAAAAGATTCAGTAATTACAGTTGCCCTTAATTCAATTTCCTGCGAATCTAAGCAGACTCAGAAAGTTGAAGGTTTCCCTCTGAGCCTTGAAGGAAATGCTCTCCCAGTTTTGTATAAATCAAACAGTGCTAAGAGCAAACTGATTTACTGGCAGATGAAGCCAAATCTTTTAAAATCACTTAATACAGGCAGTCTCGAAATAAATGAAAGAGTTCTGGATAGCCTTTCTTATATCACCCTGGCTTCAGGCGAAACTTATAAAAACTGTTCCGGTGATATCTGGGCTGTTACAAAAGACGGTCTTGTTTATCTTATTGATGATAAATTTGAAGATGTAAAAGGTTTCCCTATTATGACTGGAGTTGAAACAAGCTGTCAGCCAACTGTCTATCAGAATAATTTAGTTTTAATTGGTCAGGATAATATTATTACTCTGGTGAACGAAAAGGGTGAACTTAAAGAGTATGATTTTGATATTGCCGATCAGATTAAGACAAGTCCTTCAATTTATAAAGATTATCTTGCAATTTATGAAAAAGGCTTCCTTGGAGGAATTCATCTTATCAAAAATAATGCAGGCTCTCTGGAAGATTCCATGATTCCTGTAGAAGGAATTGGATTTGGTTCTCCATGTATTTTTGAGGCTTTCCAGGAGACTTATGTTGCATTTATCACTCAGGCAGGTGAACTTTCTGTGTGGGATGCAGAAGGAAACTTGCAGGAAGGATATCCTCAGCTTCTGGATGGCGTTTTCTTTATGAATGTTAAATATGTAAATGATTCTCTGCTGGCACTTTCAGAAGATGGAACTTTATTTAAGATAGGACTTAACGGTTCGGTAATAAAAGTAAAAATTCCAAATTTGTCTGCTAAATCAGGCTATCTGACAATTACAGATTATGATGGCGATAAGTCGGATGATATTTTCCTTAGCGGCGAATCAAATGCAATTTACGGATTAAATACAAATCTTGAATATCTTGGGGGATTCCCAATTACTGGTTATGGTGTTCCAGTATTTATAGATTTGAACGGAGATAAAAAAGTAGATAGCATTTCTCTTTCAATTGATAATAAGCTTAATGCTTGGAAAATAAAATAACAAAAAGTAGAGGTTCTGCTAATGAAGAAAAATCTTTTCTTATTATTTTTAGTGGCAATCGTTAGTCTGTTTATTTCCTGTGCAACAACTCTTCAGCAGGATGTTTTTCAGACAACAGATTTGAATCAGGAATTGATGGAAGAAATTTCTGTTTATGAAGACAGATTTATTCTTATTGATTCAGACTATTTATTAACAGGAAAAATCGATCCATCAACTATAAAGATTTTTCATGATAATATTGGTGAACAGTTATCAAAAAGTCATCTTGAACCAATTGTTATTGCTCATATAACTGCAATCGACGGTATTCTTTATCTTATGGAAGGTAAGGATAAAAAAGCTTTAGATTGTTACAACTCGGCAAAAGCAACAAAGGGTGGTGATGATTCTGTTCTTTTGCTCGGAACTAAACTGGAAAAAGATTTAAATAAATCTATAGATAAGGCAAATGAAATTCTTTCTTTTGATCCAAACAATTCAATCATTCTGCTTGAAAAGGGAAAACTTTTGTATCAGCAGAAACAATATGATAAAGCAATTGCACTTATAGATCAGGCTTTTATTGAATTTGATAACCAGAATCGTCAGAGTTACAGAGCCGTTTACAAAGACTTCCGCGATAAAGTCTGGACATTGTATAATTCAGGCATTTCATCAAATACCAGTAATTACAGTTTAACTGCTGCTCTTACTAAAGAATTAATGGTACAACTGACTGCCGAAAATACTTCACTTTTAGAAGACTTAACAAGAGGAACAAAACTTTCTTCTAATCAGTTGATTGATAAAGTTGAAAAGGCTGGACTTTTTAATCCTGCAGGTGACCCTGAAAATTCAAAAGGGCTTGCTGTTACAATCACCAATGCGGAAACAATAAACAGAGTAGCATGTGCCCGTTTCCTCTGGAATCTTTATGTGATGAAAAAAGGAAATCCAAAACTTGCTACACGTTATTCAAGTCGTTATTCAAAAATGGCAAACGCAAAGAGTCCAGTAGCAGACATTGTTCTTGAAAATGTAGATTTCGATGCTGTCCTTGGCGTTGTTGAAAATGAATTTATGAATCTTCCAGATGGAAAGAACTTTAATCCGGGAAAAGAAGTTTCTGTCTTAGAATTTTTATCATACTTAAAATTATTGAGTGACCGTTAGAGCGGTATACAAGATAAGCAGGAGATGAAGAAATATGAAAAAACATTTTATTACAAAAGTTTGTGCCGCTCTTTTAATGTCGGCTATGGTTTTTGTTTCTTTTTCTTGTGGTGGAAAAGATACAAAAGAAAGTGAAAATAAACAGCTTCCAAAAACTACAGCAAAAGACAAGATTTCTGTAGGATATAATGTTTATGAACCTTCCAGCAGACTGGATTCTGAAGGAAAACCAGATACACTTTATGTAAGTTTTGATGGTTCTGTTGCTAAGCTGGAAGATGCAGACGGAAAACCAAGTGCAGAAATTACTATAACCCCTGCAATTGCCGGTGAATGGACCTGGGTTGATGATGATGGTCTCCGCTTTACACCGGTGGAAAACTGGCTTTTAGATACAAAATATAAAATTGTAATGCCAAATGCTATTTTCTCAGATTCTGTTCAGGTAAAAAATGATTTCACATTTAAAACAGAACCTTTTACAGTTCGTCTTTCAAGTGGAGAATTTTATATCAATCCTGAAGATCCTGCAGAAAAACGCGTAACTGCAACTCTTTATGCTTCACATGCAATGAATAAAGATACAGTTCAGAAGGCTTTGTCTATGTCTCTGCTTTATCTGGATTCTAAAGGAAAAACTTCAAAAACAGATAATGTTAATTTCCAGGTTACTTTTAATAAAGGATTAACAGAAGCTTATCTGGTTTCAGACATCCTCCCAATTCCTCCATATACTTCAGATTTGAAAATTGTTCTTTCTAAGGGAGTTCAGGCTCAGATTGGTGGAACTTCTTCAGATGAAGATTCTTCTCTTGTAACAGTTCCTGGTATGAGTGACTTTGTAAAAATCTACGATATTTCAACTGAACTGGTAAAAAATGATTCTCAAAATTATGATCAGATGCTGGTTATTGATACAAAAGGTTCTGTTTCTGTAGAAGAACTTGCAAAACATCTTGAAATTTATGAATTACCAAAAGATCGTCCTGAAATGGAAGGATGGAAAGCCGCTAATAATTGCAACTGGTCTACAACTTATGTAACAGATCAGTTACTTAAAGATTATGGTAAAAAGATTTCTTATGAATTGATTCCAACACCAGAGCCAGCTACAACCTTAAACTCATTCAGATATAAAGCAACCGCTGGCAGATATATCTATGTAAAACTTTCTGGTGGAATTAACTTCTTTGGTGGATATAAACTTCGTTTTGATAATGAAATCAATGCTTATGAAACTTGTTTGAGAGTTCCTTCTTATCCAAAAGAGCTTGCTATTATGTCAGAAGGAACAATTCTTTCACTTTCTGGAAGCAAGAAGATGGCCTTGTATTCTCGTGGTGTAGAAACAGCTTATGTTAGACTTTCAAGAATCATGCCAAAAGATGTTAACCATCTTATTTCTATGTCTAATGGAAATATGAAAAATTTCCGCTTCAATTCATATTCTTTCAACGAAAATAATATTGCTGAATCTGAAATTATTAAAATTCCAGTTCCAAATTATTCTGATTCAGAAATTTCTTATTTCTCTTATGATTTTACTGACAAACTTAAGACAAATATTTCTAAGAACCTTAAGAACGGACTTTTCCTTTTCCAGGTAGCTGAAAAAGAAAATTCTCTGGGAACATCATCTTATTATTCTGGACTTAATGATAAACGTTTGATTCTTGTAACAGATCTCGGTTTCATTATGAAGAGAAATACAGATGGTACAAGAGATGTATTTGTTCAGTCTATTTCAAGTGGAAATCCTCAGGCTAATGCAATTGTAAGAGTAGTAGGATTGAATGGAAATACTCTGATTACAACTCAGACAGACAGTAATGGACATGCAAAACTTCCTTCAATTGGTAATTACTCTGGAGAACATGCTCCTACTGCATATATTGTTGAAACAGCAAATGATCTGGCATTTATGCCATATTCAGAAAATGGTCGTTCTCTTGATTATTCAAGTTATGATATTGGTGGAGAATACGGAACTTCTGATCCAAAACGTATTACTGCATATCTCTTTAGTGATAGAGGAATGTACAGACCGGGAGAAACAGCTCATTTAGCATTTATTGCAAAAGCTGGTGACTGGAACATAAATATTGAAGGAACTCCACTTGAAATGGAAATTAAAGATCCAAATTCAAATGTGGTTTACAACAATAAAGTTTTACTTTCTTCTTCAGGTTTTGAAGAGTTTAATTTTACAACTCAGGATTATTCTCCAACTGGTTATTACACTGTAAATCTTTACAAACTTATTTATCATAAAGATTATACAGAAAGAAACTTCCTTACTTCAGAAACAATTAAAGTTGAAGAATTTATGCCTGATACTTTGTCTATTTCAACTTCATTTGATCCTCTTCCTGCTACAGGATGGATTAATCCAGGCCAGCTTAAAGGAACTGTTTCTTTGAAAAATCTTTTTGGAACTCCTGCAGCTGGAAATGAAATTAAGGCACAGATTTCTCTTAATCCAGGCTTCCCTGTTCTTTATCGTTATTCAGATTATTACTTCTCAGATCCATTCTACAAGGGCAAGTCTTTCGAAGAATTCTTAGGTGCAAAAACAACTGATGATAAAGGTGAAACTGCATACGACATTGATATGGCTAAATATGAAAAAGCAACATATCGTCTTCAGTTCTATGCAGAAGGTTTTGAAAAGGGTAGTGGACGCAGTGTTTCAAGTCAGGCAAGCGTTTACGTTTCTCCTCTTAAATATTTAATTGGTTATAAGGCAGATGGAAAACTTGATTACATCAATTCAAATTCTGTAAGAAAACTTAAGTTTATTGCGATTGATCAGAATCTTGAACAGATTGATGTTAATGATGTTACTCTTAAGATTGAAGATGTCCGCTATATTTCAACTCTGGTAAAACAGTCAAACGGACTTTATAAATATCAGTCTGTAAAGAAAACATATCCTGTTTCTGAAAGATCTTTAAGTATTTCAAAAGAAGGAACCGAAATTACACTTCCATCTGAAACTCCAGGTGAATATAAGATTACCCTGGTTGATAAAGACGGTCTTGTTTATAACACAATAAATTTCACAATTGTTGGTGATAAAAATATTTCTCGTAGTCTTACTCGTACAGCAGAACTTGAACTTAAACTACAGAGTAAAGATTTAAATCCAGGTTCTACAGCAGAAATCTTTATTAAAGCTCCTTATGAAGGAACTGGACTTATCACAATTGAACGTGAACATGTTTATACTTATAAATGGTTCAAGACAAGCAATCTTTCTACTGTTCAGACAATTAAAATTCCTGAAGATTTGGAAGGAAACGGCTACATCAATGTAATGTTCTCTCGTTCTGTAAAGTCTGATGAAATCTTTATGAGTCCATTCTGTTATGGAGCAATTCCTTTCTCTGTTGGACGTGAAAAGAGAACTAATAATATTAAATTGACTGTTCCTGAAGAAGTAAAATCTGGAACCGACTTAACAATCAACTATTCTTCTTCTGACAGAGGTAGAATTGTTATCTTTGCTGTTGATGAAGGTATTTTACAGGTAGCAAAATATAATACTCCAAATCCACTTTCACGCTTCTTTAGAAAACGTGCTCTTGAAGTTCGTACTACACAAACAATGGATCTTGTACTTCCTGAATACGAAATTCTCAAGACTCTTTCTGCAACTGGTGGTGGTGCCGAAATGGAAATGCTCGCAAAGAACTTGAATCCATTTAAGCGAAAGCAGAATGCATCAGTTGCTTACTGGTCAGGAGTAATTGAATCTGGTCCTGAAACACGTTCTGTAACTTATCATGTTCCTGATTATTTCAATGGAAGTTTAAGAGTAATGGCAGTTGCTGTTTCTCAGTCAAAAATGGGTGTTACTCAGACTTCTGTAATTGCCCGAAATCCTTTGATTATTTCACCAACTACACCACTTGTTGCCGCTCCTGGCGATGAATTTGATGTAAACGTAACTGTTACAAATAATCATAAGGGTTCTGGAAATAATAAGATTATTCTTAAAGCTCAGCCAAGTCAGCATCTTGAAATTGCAGGCGAATCAACATATACAATGACAATTGCAGAAGGAAAAGATTCAACTGTAAACTTTAAGGTTAAGGCAAAAGATTTGCTTGGTGCAGCTGAAATTAAGTTCACAGCCAGCGATGCAACTGAATCTATATCACTTTCTTCTACTTTGAGCGTTAGACCTTCAATGCCTTATCAGGTTTTAATTAATGCTGGTCTTTCTAAAAAATCAAGTGTAGAAGTTGATGTAAATCACAGATTGTATGATGAATTTGCAAAACGCGAAGTTTCTGTATCAAATGTACCTGCAAGCTTCCTTGATGGATTAAACTTCTATCTTGCTAATTATCCATATGGATGTGCAGAACAGATTACAAGTAAGGGCTATCCATATCTTTACGAAGATTTTGTGAAGGCTGGTGGAAAAACTCATAAAGATGCAGAAGAAATGATTGCAAATACTGTTGGAATTATTCAGTCTCGTATGAAATCTGACGGTAATATTGGTTACTGGACAAGTAAGAGTCCTGTAGATCCATTTATTACATTGTATTGTGCAGAATTCCTGATTGATGCTCAGCTTAAAGGCTTCTATGTATCTGATGATTTAGTTGAAAAAGTTCTGGGTGCTGTAAAACGCATTGCTTCTGACAGCAATACATCATCATACTCAATCTATCTTCGTTCTTACGCAATTTATGTTCTTACTAAGAGCGGATTTGTAACTACATCATATATTGAAAGTCTTGAAGCTGATATTACAAGAAGCAACTATACTCCAACTGATTATGAAGGACTCTATCTTGCTGCTTCTTATGCAATGCTTAAACTTGATAAAAAGGCCAACGATATCCTCTTTAAGATTAAACTTAAGAAAACATTCGATTCTTCATGGATGTATCATAATGACTTACACTATATTGCTACTTACATTGATGTAATATCTACATATTTCCCTCAGAGAATTAAAGATATTAAGGGTGGTGAAGTAGAAGAACTTTGTAATTACTTGCAGAATTCATACTACAACACATATTCAACTTCTGCTGCAATCCGTGCTTTCGAAAGTTATGCATATCAGGATAAGAGTGAAGTTTACAAGGCCTTCTCTATAATTGGAAAAGAAGAAACTGAAATTGCTCTGGAAGGTCAACCTGTATTAAAAGGAACTTACAAGGATAGTGCAGAAAAGATTAAGTTCACTACAGATAAAACAATGCCTCTCTTCTATCAGACATTACAGGCTGGTTATGAAAAGGTTATTCCTAAGAATGCTATAAAAGATGGCCTCGAAGTTACACGTGAATACCTGTCTGAAAATGGAGGTAAACTTGGTAATATCAAAGTTGGAGATACAATCACAGTTAAGATTTCCTTCCGTTCTACAAAAGGAATGCTTTCAAATATCGCTTTGATTGATATGTCTCCAGCAGGTCTTGAAACTGACATTCAGTCTGTAAGAAAACCAGAATCTACAGGATGGAATGCAGATTATATTGATATTCGTGAAGATCGTATTGTACTTTACGGAACTGTAACAGAATCTGTTCAGACTTTCGTTTATAAAGCTAAGGCTGCTTCTTCCGGAACTTTTGTGGTTCCTCCAATGTTTGCAGAAAGCATGTACAATAAAGATATCCGTGCACTTTCTCCTCAGGCTCCAATTACTATTGCATCTGCAAAGTAAAAACTTATAAATGAAGCTTGATATAAAATTAAATCGAAAACTACTAATCTTTCTTGGGATTGGTAGTTTCCTCCTCCTTCTGTTTATTTCCTTTTTTATTCATGTAGCATATGTGAGTAAGAAAGGAGATATTCTTGAAGGAATTGAGTTTTCTAAATCATATTCAGATAGAAATGAACAGTTACTCCAGGTCTTTTTGACTAGTGATGATAAATACAGAATTTATCGTCCTATTGAAGATTATCCTCAGCCATTTATAGAGGCTCTTCTTTTGCAGGAAGACCGTTTCTTTTATACCCATCATGGTGTAAATTTTGTTTCTGTTATAAAAGCTGGATGGGAAACTTATATAAAAAAATCCCGCAGAATTGGTGCTTCTACAATCACAATGCAGGTTGCAAAACTTAAGTATGGCATTTATACAAAAAGTATTCCGGGAAAATTGAAACAAATCAGAAAGGCAATTTATCTGGAAATGTGTTTCAGTAAAAAACAGATTTTAGATGCTTATCTGAACCTGGCTCCGTGTGGTGGAAATATTGAAGGCTTTGAATCTGCAGCCTGGTATTACTTTAATAAAAATATAAGAGAACTGAATCTGTCTGAAAATATCATGCTTTGTGTTTTACCACAAAATCCTATAAAACGTGCTCCAACTATAAAAAGGACTCCATCAGAATTGATACAGGCTCGTAAAGTTCTTTTTGAAGAATGGCTGGAAAAACATCCTGAAGATGAAGAAAAAAGAATCTTTATGGATATGCAGCTTTCTGTTTTCTGTAAATTTCCAAATGAAACAAGACATTTTACAGAAATGCTGAATCTTTCAACGAATCCACTTATTTCAAATTCCAGAAAGACTGTTAAAACTACATTAAGACTTGATGTTCAGCATAATTGTGAACAGATTTTTAAAACCTATATAGACCGTAACAGGCATTTTGGTGTAAAAAACGGGGCTCTCGTTCTTCTGGACTGGAAACAGATGGAACTGATAGCCTGTATTGGTTCTGCAGATTATTACAACGATTCAATAGACGGTCAGGTTAATATCACCACATCAAAACGTTCTCCGGGATCTACCCTCAAACCATTTATTTACGCTATGGCTCTGGAGAAAGGCCTGATTCATTACAGAACAATGCTTAAAGATACTCCTCAAACTTTTAATGAATACACCCCGGATAATTATGGAAGTATTTTTAAGGGGCCTGTGCAGGCCTGGTTTGCCCTTGCAGATAGTAGAAACATTCCGGCAATCTCTTTGAACCGCGATTTAAAAGATTACAATCTTTATGAATACATGCAGGATTCTGGTGTAACAGGGATGGAGGATGAAGATTATTACGGGCTTTCAATTGTTCTTGGAACTTGTGATGTTACAATGATGGAACTTGCAAAGATGTATGCAACTCTGGCAAATAATGGAGTTCTGCATGAAATCAACTTTATTCCTAAGGCCAAACTTGGGGATGGAAAACGTCTTCTGACAAAAGAAAGTTCTTTCATTGTAAGAAAAATGCTTGAAGATAATACACCACCATACCAGACAAAACCTGTAGATATACAAGATATTCCTGTAGCTTATAAAACTGGAACTTCAATTGGTTTTAAGGATTGCTGGTCGGCCGGAATTTTTGACCGTTATGTTTGTATTGTCTGGATTGGAAATGCCGATGGGGAAGGGAACAACTCATTTATTGGACGTCAGATGGCAGCTCCCTTGCTTTTTGATGTAGCTTATTCTGTTTTATCAGATTTACCAGTTAATCAGCGGCTTCCAAGGGAGATGCATCCGGAAGGATGTACACAAATTCCAGTATGCGCAGTAAGTGGTGGACTTCCTACAGAAAATTGCAATCATACTGAGCTTGCCTGGTTTATACCTGGTGTTTCACCAATTGAAAAATGTAAAATCCACAGAAAAATTAATATAGACAGCAGGACCGGTTATCGTACAGACGAAACTCCAGATGAAAATCCTTATGTTAAATCTATCATAAGAGAATTCTGGCCAAGCGATTTGCAGCAGCTCTTTGAAGAAGCGGGATTACCAAGAATTATTCCTCCTTCATATCCGCCAGACGAACTGAAAATGGATTTAAGAAGACAGGGATTCCCACCAGAAATCATTTCTCCAATGAGCGGTACAGATTACGTTTTCCGCCTGAAAGATCAGTCTAAAAATAAAATCATGCTTTGTGCAAATGCAGATGCTGATACTTCCGAGCTGATGTGGTTTGAAGGAATGAACTTTGTTGGACGTACAAAACCAGGACAAAGTCTGGAATGGACTCCAGGCCCTGGTTACTACGAAATTGTTGTTACAGACCAGAAAGGCCGTTCAGATCTGGTTTATGTAAATGTAGTTGGAACTGGGTTGTAAAATTATTCTTCCCCAACCTTTAGTCTGAAATTTGTAAGACGGAACTTTTTTGGAGTATTTCCAGTAAGTTTTCTAAAAGTTGCAATAAAATGACTTTCGCTGCTGAAATTTAAAAAGCTTGAAATTTCTGCAGTTGAATAATCTGTATAGATTAAAAGATTTTTAGCAGCTTCAACTCTTTTTAGAATTACATATCCTGAAATACTATGTCCTGTTTCGCGGTGGAATAATCTTGAAATATAAGATTCGCTTAGACCAACTTCGTTAGCAATATCTGGAAGAGTGATATCGTTGTGGAGATTATCATAAATGTAGTCGACAGCAATATGTACAGGTTTTGAATAATGATTTTTAGGCCGCCTGTTCTGCATGGTTCTTACATAAGATTCACAAAGCTCTTTATGAATTTCATGAATTTCTTCTTCTGAAGTGCAAGTGTCTACGCGGCGGATGTAAATATCACTCATATTGTAGGCAGTTTCCATTTCCAGACCGCCTTCCATACAAAAACGGGTGATAAAAGCAATGGTGATTATAAGATGATATTTTAAGTTGCGAAGAGGATTATCGCTCAAACGTCCAAATCCTTCTTCGCAAAGTGGGGTAAAAAGACGATGCATTTCTTTTATATCACCATTACGAATACTTTGATAGAAAGATAATTCTTTATCGTAAGGAATGTGTTTTAAAGAATATTCCCGATTATAGAATTCTGTTTTTGCAAGTTCGTCTTTTATACCCATTTGTTTTTCCTTTTATCAGTTAATTTATTTTACTTCTTCAACTGATACATCATCAATATAAATCTTATGAGCAGAATTAATCTGTTTACCGTTTACAGCACCCATTGAAATTGTGAAAATTACAGCAGGATCTGTTGCACTAGCCATGGTGAAGGTATGCTCATAAGTATTGAAGTCTTTTGTAACATCAAACTTAATTGTGTCAGAATAAGGAATCCAGTTGTCATCTTTTGAACCATCTCTCTGCAATGCCCACATAAGAGTTCTGTTCATATCAGATTTTGCCTTAAAACTTACATGATAAGTTTTTCCTTTTTCAAGAAGGATATTATTCTGTTTAAGCTGAATCATCCAGTCTGCATCACCAGTTTTCTGAATTGCTGCTACAGCCTGTTTGTTTCCATCAATTTCTTCAATATCAAGAGACACTGCTGCATTCTGATGTGCATAAAGTTCCCAGGCTGCTATACCACTGCTGAAAGTTCCGTTCAAAAGACAGCTGTTTTCTTTGAGGAGAACATTATCAACATAAACTGTTGCTCCTGAATTTGAAAGCATTAACTGTAATGAATATTCATTTGTCTTTGGAATAGTGTAAAGATATTCAAAATGCTGTTTCTTTGTTGTAAGAACAGGATATTCTTTAAGTTTTCCAATCTGGAAGCCCATTCTACAGTCTCTGGAAGCATAAGCATCAAAACTGATTATATACTGTTTTCCAGCTGGCAATGCAAATCCTTCCTGACTAAGAATAACATCACTGTAACTTGTGATTGTTTCAGGAGCAGTTACCATAAGTTCACGACGACCATTTACGTTTGAAACTTTAATTTCTGCATTTATATTGTTCTGAATTTTCCAGTATGCAAGTCTTCCTTTTCCTTCCTGGAACTGACCATTGTGAATCATGTTTCCGTCTGGTAAAAGATTTAAACCTGCAGATGAAAGGTCTACTTCACCAATTTTTTCAAGTCTCATGTTAGAAATATGAACAGGAGCCAGTGATTTTTGATTTCCACAGTTGAATTCAATACGAGCTGTTGGATCTGTAAATTCCAGCATCTTAAATTCAAAAGAGAAATGCTGTTTTTTATTATTGAGTTTTACATACTGATCAGGAAGATAGCGGACCCATCCGTTATTTGGTGCAGAAATACAGGCAACAATTGTACGTTCTTCATCGGCAGAAGCGTCAAAAGAATAGCGGTAAATATCTCCTTTTTTAAGGCTGATATTTTCCTGAACTACCTGAATTGCGTGCAAAACTGGACCATCAGAAATTGGTGAGATTTCAAGTTTATCATTCTTTGCAGAGAATTTTGCATTTCCACCCTGGAACTTAAGGAAAGCCCAGTTTGATTCACCAGAACGAACCATATTTCCAGAAGAATCTGTAGAAGCAGCAGCAGAAACTACAACTTCCTGAATCTTTTCTACATCTTCATTGTATTCTTTTTTCTGATAAACTTTTACCCAGTCTACCATCATCTGTGCTTCTGGACCAAAAGTTGTTGTTTCATCTGGATATCCAGGCCAATCACCACCAACTGCTACGTTGAAAATAATGTAGAAAGGCTGATCGAATGGGGCAGGGAAGGTTACTTCATCAAATCCTGGACGGCGTGTATACCAGTCTGTAACAGTCTTGTAGTTTTCACCATCACAATAAAAACGAATTACACCAGGTTCCCATTCAACTGCAAAATCGTGGAAAGAATCTGCAAAGGTATCACCTTTTAAAGTGTATGACCCCTGTTTACTGTTGTGGGGTTCTCCATAATGAAGAGTTCCATAGAGAGTTTCTGTTTCATGACCAAGAACTTCCATGATGTCAATTTCACCACATTTTGGCCACTGACCATAGAAACTTTCATCATCTGGCATCATCCAGAATGCAGGAAGATAGCCTTTTCCCTTTGGTACTTTCAGACGAGCTTCAATTCTTCCATAAGTAAAAATGTGTTTTCCCTGAGTATTAACTCGTCCTGAAGTATAAGATACACTTCCATCAGCTTTTACAGTTTTAATTGGCTGAATAACAAGAAAGCCGTCTTTTACATAAGTATTTTTTGGAGAGTCATCATAAGACTGAAGTTCATTATTTACCCAACCAGGCTGATGAAATTCAAAGTTCCAGTCTTTTGTATTAAGTTTTTTTCCGTTAAAGTCTTCCTTCCATACAAGATCAGCTTCAGTGTAATTCGAAGCT
>JAEEGH010009461.1_pt1 | contig 22727 bp, 20 predicted proteins | sample 9134181 | NCBI WGS metagenome assembly JAEEGH01 (sample SAMN16246544, study PRJNA631951) | gut metagenome | biome: gut microbiome; feature: rumen; material: DP-attached | host: Bos | place: Iran: Karaj | collected 2018-10
TTCGCGCACCTTACTTTCTATCTGGCCGGCCAAGCCTTTCGCCTTCGACTCTGCCTGCGAGGCTAATTGCTGCATTTCTGCCTGTGCCTGCTTCACGACCTTGTCAACGGTACTTTGCGTCTCGGCAACTACCTGATTGACCTTGGCTTCAACCTGCGAAGCCGCATTCTTGGCTGCTGCTTCGGCCTGCGAAGCCACATTTTCCACCTGCTGGGCAGCCTGCCCAGCTGTCTTCTGTGCTGCCTGAGCAGCCTGCTGTACCTGCTGCTGTGCAGCCTGTGCAGCCTCTTGTGCTTTCTCCTGAGCCTTGTTGGCCATGGAGCCAGCGTTCTTCGCAGCATCGCTGACGACTGAGTCGAATTCGGGGAATTTCATGTGCTATATTATAAATAAGGTGTAAGTTGAGAGTTGAGAATTGAGAGTTATGATTACTCTAAGCCCAACTCCCAACTCTCAATTTAGACGATTAGTTGTCAATCGTCCAACGGTTGTTGTGACGTGCGTTGCCGATGGAAATTTCCTTGGCCGAGATAGTGAACTCCTCGAACTGCTGAACCTCGTTCTTATTGTCATAGGTCTCAGCATATTCCACCATGTAACCTTCCTTGAAGTCGAGGTGCTTCATCTCGCCACCCTGGCGGTTGGGCCATGAAATGGTGCCGCTCTTCGACATATAGGTATCGCACATCCACTCGAGCAGGTCGGTGTTACCATCGTCGTTCGACTTTACCTTGAAATAGATTTTACCACCACGGGTTGTGCCAGTGGGCTGACCTTCCACGTCGGTCTGCTGGTTCAATTCGTAACGAACATACATAATCTCGCGCTCGGCAATGCCATCGGCATTAAGCGTAACAACTCTTTGTGCTGCCATAATAGGTTTTGTTTTTAAAGGGTTAATAATAATGAATTATAAAAAGAAATTGTTTACTGTACATTCTGATCCCATTCAACGCCTGCTGTACCATTGTGACCTGTCAGTTCAATGAAGAAGTTCTTTGCTGCGAAGAAAGGTTTCAGCTCAACCTCAATCTTGATGTCCTTGGTCTTAGGATCTTGGTTGATGCCCTTCAGATTGTAGTTCTCGATAAGTTTGCCCGGGCCTTTGTAGTCGCTCAGGAAGTCGTGGACTGCCTGCTGCAATTCGGCCTTGACGCTGGAGTTCCAGTTAATGAATGCCTCGTCATTGAAGAAGTTCTGGAAAACCTTGCCAATCCAGTCGAATGTGCGGACGATGGGGTACTCCTGTAGTCCTAATGTAGCGCCGTTATAAAGCGAGCGGTTAGAGAATGCCATAGTGCGACCCTCTTCCTCGACCATGGGGATGACACCTTGATCGATGAGTGCTGCAATCTCCGACTTACGCAGATCCAGACGGGCACCCTTGACGTTGCCTAACGTGCCGTATTTCTTACCTGCGGCACCTTGTGCAATGACAATTTCATCGGTGTTAGTCATGCGACCAGCCAGAGCGGCAGAACCAGGAATGTAGAGGTCGTCGTCCTCATCGGCCAGTTCTGATTTCTTGCGTCCCAGCAAGTAGTTGCAGGTCATGACGACATTAGCCATCTTGGCCTCCTGACCCTGCATGTTGGCATCGTCAAGCTCTTCTTTCAGCATTTCAAAGTTCATGGAGTCCTTGAAGTCGGTCAACATGATAACCTTATTGCGGTAAGCGGTGTCGGCCCACATGCGGATGGTGTTTGCATCGCCTAAGTAGCCTGGAACGATAAGAAGTGAGTAGTTGTTCTTCAAGCTCAGACGGTCGTAGTACTTCTCCAGCTCGTCACGAATGGCCATGGTGTCCTCTGAGTCGTGGTATTCCAGTTCCTCCTTGTTGACGTTCATCAGCGTCAGGCAGTCAATCTTGCCCTGTCCGGCGTTAGCGAAGAAAGAGTCAAGAGAGCGATAGGTGACCTCTAACTTCTTGATTTCATCATGAATATTAAAGAGATTGTTCTTCAGATTGGTCTCGGCCTTGTCGCGCTTGGCAGAGCACTGCTCGATGATAGCCATGGGGTCGGTGCCACCTTCGCTGAATATACTGATCCACAATTCCAGTTCGTTCTTCAGTTTCTTACGAGCTTCCTTATAGGCGGAGTCCGAGAGGAAGATGTTTTTCACAGCCTTACGTCGCGGATCCATGTTCTCCACTCCCTTGATGAGGCCTTTCACCATCTGAAAACCACCGAACTTGTTAAGTCCGTCAAGGCTTTGCTGTAAAAGCGCCGAGGGGTTTTCTACTTTTTCTTTCTCACGGAGTTCTACCGGCTGGCCTTCTTCCTGTTTTTTCAATTCTTCTGCTGCCATAGTTTCTATTCTTTATTTCAAATGTCTGTTATCATTTATAATTATTCTATTCTGCCTCTTCAATCTCGGCCAACAGGGCTTTGAGGGCGTCTTTCAGGTTGCCACGTGCAGCCTCGTCCTTCAGGGCATTGCGCAGGGTTTTGTTCTTCTCCAACTGTCGGATGACAGAGTTGTAGGCGTCAATCTTGTCCTTGGCAGCTCCCAAGAGAGCACTCTGCTCGATGAGCTGCTCGTCCTCGAAGTCCTTGATTGACTTGAAGTCAAAGTCTTCGTAGACGGCACCGCCCTCTTCATTCTCCAGAGCTATGCCTTTCTTTCCTGGCTGATAGTGCTCAAACACGTCTTTCATACTCTTTGCCTTGAACCCCTCACGGTCTTCATCACTCTGTGGGGCGTCGTCGGTAAACTGGTCAGCATACAGTGCACGGTTCTGCGGGAACTCGATGATGCCGTCTTGTGCTTCCACGTCAAGCACCTTACTAATAACAGTTTTTCTTGCCATTGTTTTTAAATATTAAAGGATTAATAATAATATATAGTTATTTACTTTTATTGCTCCTCGGCCTCACCATCACCATCGGGCGAATCAATGTCCCACTGTATCTGCTTCTGCTCCTCATTATAACTCATCGTGACCGTATCGCCAGGAGAAATCGTGCCGGCAATGATTAACTTGGAAAGAGGACGACGGATTTCCTTGCGGATAATACCCAAAATGGGGCGAGCGCCGTAGTGTGCATTGAAACCTACACTCGTGACATACTTACGGGCTGACTCGTCGATGTTGAGCGTGATGTTCTGTTCGTTCAACGTCTTAAGCAGGTTCTTGATATGAATGTCGAAAATGCGGTTTATCATCTCTGGCGTGATGGGCGAGAAGGGCACAATCTCCGTCAGTCGGGCAAGGAACTCCGGACGGAACTGTCCCTGCATGACTTCCAACAGTTGGTCGTGAGTGGGCACCTTGCCTTCACCAAACGACTTGAAGATGTACTCCGAACCGATATTAGAGGTAAAGATGATGAGCGAGTTCGAGAAGTCGCCCACGCGACCTAAGCGATCATGCAGCTTACCCTCATCGAGGATTTGCAGGAAGAGGTCGAAAACCGACTTGTGGGCCTTTTCAATCTCGTCGAACAGCACAACACTGTAGGGGTGCTGACGTATCTGATTGACTAGAAGACCGCCTTCCTCATAGCCAACGTATCCCGGAGGAGCACCGTAAAGCAGTGCAACAGAGTGCTCTTCTTTATACTCCGACATGTCAAAGCGTAGCATAGCTGTCTCGTCGTCGAAAAGGAAGTTGGCCAACGACTTGGCCAATTCGGTCTTACCAGTTCCCGTCGGGCCGAGGAAGAAGAACGAGCCCATAGGCTGTCCTTTCTTATTTAAACCTGAACGACTCTCAAAAATAGCGTCGAGTATACTCTTAATGGCGTGGTTCTGTCCCACCACACGCTGATGCAGTATCTGCTCGGCGTTGCCCAGTTTCTCACGCTCCTCACTCTGAATGTTACCCATGGGAATACCTGTCATCTTGGCCACCACATCACGGACGGCATCCTTCTCAAGACGTTCAGTCTCAGCTGCTCCTGTCTCAAGGCCGGCCATCTCATTGGCAATTTTCGTCGAAGCCATAGCCCGGTCAAGCAGGTCAAGAGCCGACGAGGGCAAATGACGGTCTGACATATAGCGCTTGGCTAATCTGACAATCTCAGCAGGAACCTCGTCATCAATGGTCAGATGGTGAAAATCCTCGTAGCTCTGACGCTTTGCCTGAATAATAGCAATGGCCTGTTCCTCGTTAGGTTCTTCCACAGTTATCTTCTCAAAGAAGCTGGTTAATTCCTTATCCTTCTCAATATCCTTCGTGTAGCCGTCCACTGTGGAGGTAATAACCACCTGCAACTGATTCTTCGAGAGCAGTTTCTTCAATCCAGGCAGGATGCCGTTGAGCACCGAGCCTTTATCTTCAACACGGTGGAAATTCTCTACAACGAGCAGGGGCTGTACCAGCTGCATCAGCTGCTCAGTCACCTGCTTGAAGCGGTCTTCTATCTCACCCTTATAGCTGACACCCTGACTGAGAGCAATTAAGTCAAGTTCATAAGGCTGCAGAGCCTCCAACGAAGCAGGAATCTTCTTGTCGCGGACACGCTGCATGATGCCTTGTATCAGACTGGTTTTGCCCACGCCGGTCTCACCGACGATGAGCAGGTTGGCACGATCCTTTCGCGCCAGCACCTCAGTTATAGACTTCACCTCACTGTCGAAACCTATGATGGGGGCTTCAGGCAGCTCGACCAGCAAGTCCATGTAATAGTCGCTCTCACCAGTAACAGCACTGCTGGCAGCGGAACCTGTCGACATGCTGGCACTGCCACCTGCCGGGCAGGCGGGTGCTCCGCTGGCAATCTGGCGCACAATTTTATCAGCCGACATAGGCAGCGTCTTCAGCTGCTCATATGAGAATCCTACGCCAGGAGACACTAACGACGCCAACAGGCATGGGCCTGTAATCTCTTCCAGTCCACTCTTCTCAGCAATATCTAATGCCTCCTTCACCACCTGTTCAGTGTCATGCGAAAGTACAATGCCTTTCATTGGATAGGGAGACTTGTCACACTGCTTCATGCGCATGTCAGCCCAGTCCACCAGATAATAGTAGTCCTCGTCAAGGACATCCTCGATGTAACTCACCAGACCGGCACTCTTATGCAACAATGCACGGAGTAGATGTGCAGGCTCAATTTTAGGCGACTTGTTGTCGTTTGCAAATGACTGCGCGATGTGCAGCACGTCAAATGGCAAGGCTTCTAAATGTTGGGAGTATTTACTCATAATGTTTTTAGTTATTAGTATAAAATATGAATTATATTATTAAATTCACTACTGTCCACGAGAATCCGTTAACAATTCTCTGAAACGACTTTCTACACTAGGTTTCTCCGTTACAATATCACTCCCTACTTTTGGAATGTGGCGCTTAAATGCTTCAATCAAAATGTCACTAACACAACTACCAGATTGACAATTCATTCTTGTTCGATGCATTTTTAGACTTGGGAATGAGGCTTTTTTCTTACAGTATGTCTAAATATAAGTTTAAACGTTAATTATTTTTAGTGGACACTAGTGTGTTAAATTATATTACCATCAAGCTCTGCTGAGGCACGTAGGTGATGGCTACAGCAGCAACCCCGTCAATCTGAACGACAACGTATTTGTTGTTCTTGATACGCTTGATGACACCCTCCACTCCGGCAAAAAAACCGTCAACAATCCTTACCCGCTTACCTGGTTGGGCAAGAAAGTCTCCGTATTCCAGAAATTTCACCCGTTCATCCTCCACAGTGGCCACCCGCATGAAGTTCTCCATCTGACGGTCAGGCACCCGTATGATTTCCATCCTACCCTTCCCTTCTGTTGGTTTCATTATATAGCGCAAAGGCGACAATTCCCGACGGCTCATTTTCAAGTCGGTTAATTCTTTCTGTGTCGTCCGAACAAAAATCAGGTTGTGAATGGCAGGAACCAAAGCACGTTTGCGGTAATCGTCTCTTCCCACCACCTCATAATGCATCGGAACAAAATTCTCAATGCCTAAAGCATCCAAACTGGCTTTCAATTTCAGTTCCCGTTGATATGTCACACGCATTGGGAACCATTCCGTAAGAAGGATATTGTCTGCCATGACACAATTCATTAGAAAACAAGATAGGGGGTCACCGCATCTTGACACATGCAGAGGCCCATCGTGTTCAGTTTCACACTCAATTCCTTCATTTTAGCACTGACTTCCAGTAACATCAATGAATGTGATATGAATCTTTTGGTTAACAAAATTGCATATCTGTTTGCAAAGTTAAGAAAAAAAAAGGATAAATCGTATAGTTTTTATGAAAAAAAATGTTATTTCAGCTTTTTTCTACACTTTCGTCCATACTACGTAGAAAGTATTATTTTAAAAAAGGCAATCTTTTTCGTAACTTTGCACCCAAATGAGCGACAAGAAGTCGTAAAATCAATTATTTAGCCCTCGGAGAAAGTGTCTAAATATGCTGTTCCGTCAGCAATAGCCTAAGCAGACATGCGTGAGGGGCGACCCTCGGGTGTGAAGCTCTGCCGACAACGTGGCCACCCGCCGAGCGTCACGGCGGCGACGCTGCCAGGCTGACCGATATGGACAACATAAGTGAATCACTGCACCATCGTAACAAAGGATTGGCTCACGGATGCTGACGAGCCATGCCAAAAGGGCAAGCAGACGGGTTGGAGGTCTGTTTTGTACCGCCACACGGCCCAAGGCACTGCCGGTGGATGAGTGGGTCCTAAGTCGGACGTCAGTTGCTTTAGCGGAATTGGATAAGTCTGTACGCCTCCCGTGAGAATTATCAATAATTCTTGTTTCGCTAGTGGAGCATGATACCATGTGCCATGCTCCACTCGTCTTAGGATTTAATTAACGTGTATGATTATCCGACGATAGGACACCAGATGGAAGGGGCCGTCGTCGTGAACTTCGCAAACAAGGTGGATGGTGTCAGCAGAGGCATCGGCAGGAATGTGGACGATGGCAACAGACTGGTCAGCATGGTCGATAACAACTTTCGACGAACCTATTTCAGGCTGCTGCCACATCGGAACGTGAGGCTGTCGCCGTCAACGTCCGTTGATTCCGAAGCATCGAGACGGACGGTTGCACCCGCCTGGGTCTCGATATTGCTGCTCCAGACGACCACCTGCGGATTATGATTGCCACGGCCCTCGTCGGCCCACTGCATACGGGCCATGAAGTCGTTGAGCTCGTCGGGATAGAAGCGGGTCTTATAGCCGACGGAGATGGTGCGCACAGGTTCCTGCCAACTGGTCCACGCTGTGGTGAGCGAGTCAGGGCAGAGGCCGCGCTCGTGATAGCCTGCCCAACCAGCCTGCCGAGGGTCTTCGGGGTCGTTAAGCCCATTGGGCATCACATAAAGGAAACTCGGAGTGTCGCCCTCTACGCCCCACTTGTAGTTGGGATATTCCTTGCCCAGGGCGCCCTTTGACTGTATGTGCTGCTGATGCTGCGGCCAGTTTCGTTTGCCCAGCTCACACTGCTCCTGCCACGCTCCCTCGTCCCAGATGAACTGCAGGTCGTCCTTGAACTCCTGACGCAGCCATAAATGCGAGCTGCGGGCACGATCCAAGCGGTGAGCATAGTCCATGTCCTGATCGGTGATGGTAAAGAGGCGGAACTTGCTGACGAACTTCCTGACCTCGTTATCCGTTCTCGTCTGCTTCACCCGCCAGATGGCCTGTGCCAGCGTGTTTGCGCCGCCCCAGGCAGCCACATAGATGGGGCGTGGGTCGTCCTCGTCAGCCAACTGAATCAGCAACTCGCTGCCTGGCGAGTCGTTTTTCTCGCCGATGGAGCGGATGCCACCATACATGCTACCCATGACGGCGCGGTTACGCATGTAGTCAGCACAAGGCCAGTAGCCTATTTCCTGGCAGCCGGTTTCCTTCTTTGGCGAGAGAAACCGCTTCTGCTTAGAACGTTTCATCAGATTGGGCAAGTCTTTCTCATAAGCATCAATCACGCGAAACATATACTGTGACCACGCCAGCGGATACGGGTCACAGTTCCAGCCCACCGATGTTATCAGCGCCTCTATCTCGAAAAGGTCAGCATAAGCCATTAGCCGTACCATCGACTCCATGTCGTCAGGCTCGACATCGGCAGGCGCAATATCTGTACACACCACAAGCCGCGGCTTCAGGTCATGGGACGCTGCGATGCCCACCATAGGGAGCATCGCCGTCATCAGGGCAACAGCAAAATGCCTCATGCTACTCATTGTTTAAAATTCTACCAGTATTCTGAACACCTTGCCAGGATTCTCACTCCACCAGCGCATGGTGTCGAGTCCCTCCTCGGGCTTGATGACTTTCGTTATCAGCTCATCCGTCGGGCAGTCATTGTTCTCCAGATAGTGGATGACGGCACGGAAGTCGGAGGGCAGGGCATTGCGCGAGCCACGGATGTCGAGTTCCTTCTGGACAAAATACTTCGTCTGCAGCGACACCTCTGACTTGGCATAGCCTATGCATGCCACACGGCCCGTGAAGGCCACCTCGTTGACAGCCATCTGGTAAGTGGGAACGCTGCCCACAGCCTCGATGACCACGTCAGGGCCGAAGCCGCCCGTAATCTCCTGAAGCCGCTGGTGTACGTCCTCGCTCTTGGTGTTGACGGCGTATGTGGCACCCATCCTTTTGGCCAGTGCCAGTTTCTCGTCGTCGATGTCGGCAGCAATGACGGTAGCACCACGCAGGGCTGAGCGTACTATAGCCCCCATGCCCACCATGCCGCAGCCTATCACCATCACCACGTCAATGTCGGTCACCTGTGCACGGCTGACGGCGTGGAAACCCACACTCATGGGCTCTACGAGTGCCGTCACCTTCGGCGTGAGGCTGCCAGCAGGAATTATTTTCTCCCAAGGCAGCACGATATACTCCATCATGGCTCCGTTGCGCTGCACGCCGAGCGTCTCGTTATGCTGGCAGGCGTTCACACGCTGGTTACGGCACGAGGCACACTTACCGCAATTGGTGTAGGGGTTACAGGTGACTACCATTCCCGGCTTCAGGTTCTCAGGCACACCTGTGCCTACGGCCTCGATGACGGCTCCCACCTCGTGGCCTGGTATGACGGGATTCAGCGCCATCGTGTTACGACCCATAAAGGTGTTGATGTCCGAGCCACAGAAGCCGACATAGTGCAGCTTCAACAGCACTTCGCCCTGGCCAGGAGCCTGGGGCTTCTCCATTTCAATGACATTCAGCTCTTGCTGATGTGTAATCTGTATTGCTTTCATAATTATAATAATGTTCAATGTTCAACGTCATGAATTTGCCCACGTTACCCGCTGCTGGTCTCCGATGATTTCCTTCACTTTGTCCACCAAGTCCCAGTCGGGCTCCTCGTTGGCCCATTGTATGTTGCGGCGCACATTATCGGGATTGGCCGACGAGAACAGGGTAGAGGCGATGCGGCTGTTGCTGACGGCATACTGCACGGCCAGCTTCTCGATGGGGTATCCCTGCTCGCTGCAATACTCGGCAGCCTTCTGACAAGCCTTGACCAGCGGTTTGGGTGCCGGGTGCCAGCAGGGCACTCCGCGCTGGCTGAGCAGTCCCATGCTGAGCGGCGAGGCGTTGATGATGCCTACACCGTGCTGCTCGAAGAATCCTGCATAGTCGGCCAGCGCATCGTCGTTCAGCGTGTAGTGGCAGAAGTTCAGGATGCTCTCTACTCCCTCGCAGCGCTCGATGACCCATTTCAGGTTCGGCAGCTGCAGGTCGGTGATGCCCACGTGGCTGACCACCCCCTTGTCGCGCAGCTCAAACAGCGCAGGCAATGTCTCGTCCACCACCTTCTGCAGTCCGCCCGGCAGTGCTGCCTGGAACTCTATGTCGTGGACGTTTATCAGGTCGATGTGGTCAATGCCCAACCGCTCCATGCTCTCGTAGACGCTGTCGGTCACCCGCTTGGCCGAGTAGTCCCAGGTGTTCACGCCGTCCTTGCCATAGCGTCCCACCTTGGTGCTCAGGTAGTATTTGTCACGCGGTATGTTCCTCAGTGCCTTGCCCAGCACCGTCTCGGCCTTGTAGTGGCCGTAGTAGGGACTCACGTCGATGAAGTTAATACCGCCCTCGATGGCTGCTTCCACAGCCTCGAAGCTCTCTTTCTCGTTGGTCTCACGAAAGACGCTGCCCAATGATGAAGCGCCAAAACTCAGATGGGAAATCTTCATTCCCGTCTGCCCTAAATCTCTGTACTCCATGATACTTTACTTTATATAATAGTCTTACTGGGTGCAAAGATACAAAATAATTCATAATTCATTATTTATTATCATAATTATTTTTTACCTTTGCAGCAAACTTTTCGAAATAAGCGAAATCCTGCTATGAGGAAAATAAGAACCATAGAAATGCAGCGGCTGACGGTGGACGAATTCCGCGAAGCCGAGAAACTGCCGCTCGTTGTCGTGCTCGACGACGTGCGCTCCATGCACAACGTGGGTAGCGTGTTCCGTACTGGCGACACTTTCCGCATTGAGGCCGTCTATCTGTGCGGCATTACCTCAACACCCCCGTCCACAGAAATCCACAAGACGGCACTCGGTGCCGAGGACAGCGTCAGCTGGCAGTACTTCCCCACGGCTGTCGAGGCTGTTGCCCAGCTTCATGCCGACGGCTACACCGTCTACAGCGTCGAGCAGGTGGAGCACTCCACCAAGCTGCACCGCTTCGAAGCCCACCCAGGCCACAGGTATGCCGTCATCTTGGGCAACGAGGTGAAAGGCGTTCACCAAGAGGTGGTCGATGTGAGCGACGGCTGCCTGGAGATTCCGCAGCTTGGCACCAAGCATTCCATGAACGTTTCTGTCACGGCAGGCATCGTCATCTACAAGTTTGCCGAACAACTTATTCTGAAAAGGTAAAAAGGTAAAAAAGTAAAAAGGTAAAAAAGGTTAAGTAACGCCATGTTCCACCCGCTGCACACTGACATCAAGCCGCCCGAGCGCTTCACCTATCCTTTCTACTACGAGCCTCACCCCCTCTGCCTCCTGGCGGCCAACGAGGTGCAGCAGCACCTGCAGACCATGCCGCTGACGGAGGGCAAGATGTTCGGCGTGCTGGTGGTAGCTTCACCCCTTACCGCCACCATCGGCTTCCTCGCCGCCTACTCCGGATTGCTCTGCGGCCGCAACGACTGGCCGTGGTTTGTGCCTCCCGTCTTCGATGCCCAGCAGCCCGACGGCCACTTCAAGGTGACCGAGCGGTTGATTAAGAACTCACCAGACCATAAGCAACTGTCGCAGCAACTGCAGCTGTGGCTCTTCGACCAGTACCGCTTCCTCAATGCCCACGGCGAGCGCAAAGACCTGCTCCACGTCTGGCAGGACTACCACTGTTCGCCACGCATCCGCAACCGCTATCCGCTGCCGCCAGGCGGTACGGGCGACTGCTGTGCCCCCAAACTGCTGCAATACGCCTACAGCAACGGCCTGAAGCCTCTCTGCATGGCCGAGTTCTGGTGGGGACCTTCATCACGCAGCTGCGACGAGTCGGGCATGATACGCCAGCACGGCCAGTTCTACCCTGCCTGCCGCGGCAAGTGCAAGCCCGTGCTGACGTGGATGCTACAGGGACTCGACGTCGACCCCAACCCCGAGGAGCAGGGACTGCCCCAGCTCGACATCACCGTCGTCTACGAGGACGATACCCTGATTGTCATCGACAAGCCCTCAGGACTGCTCAGCGTGCCTGGACGCATCGGCAGCCACTCCGTCGCCACCATCCTCAGCAGCCGCTATCCTGGCTCACTCCTGGCTCACCGTCTCGACCTATGGACCAGCGGCCTCATGGTTGCCGCCAAAAGCCGCGACGCCTACCGCCACCTGCAGCAGCAGTTCAGCGACCACACCATCAGCAAACGCTACGTCGCACGCTTAGACACCGCTTACCTCTCAACCACTCCTTCCTTCCCCCGAGAAGGCACCATCAGCCTGCCCTTGCTTTGCGACCCCCTCAACCGTCCCCGCCAGGTGGTGGACTATGAGCGCGGCAAGACCGCCATCACCGACTACCGAATGTTAGGTCCCGACCTCGTGGCACTCTACCCCCATACAGGCCGCACCCACCAGTTGCGCATGCACTGTGCCCACCCCGACGGCCTCGGCTGCCCCATTCTTGGCGACGAGCTTTACGGCCGTCCCGCCGACCGCCTCTACCTGCATGCCGAGCTACTCGAACTCACCCATCCCGTCACTGCTCAGCGCATGAGGTTCGAGCAACCCGCCCCGTTCTTGGACGCCCCTGCCTCGGCATGACATACCATTTGCTACCGCCATACCTGCTAACGGGGAACGGCGGTAGCAAATACAGAGACAAATAAACTTTCAATACATTAAAAAATGCTTAATTATTGCGTCGTTACAAAAGTTTAGGCTAATTTTGCAGCCAAAAATCATCACATAGGCAATGAGCTTAACAGGAATAGCAGGTAAAATCTTCCTCCCCAGACAAAGGGAACTGGAACGACACTGGAACGAGGCAGAGGCCATGCAGCGCGAGGTGCTGGCACGGCTCATCAGTCGTGCGAAGGACACGGAATACGGTCGGGAGCACGACTTTGGCAGCATCATGGACTATGAGCAGTTTGCCAAGAAGGTGCCTGTCAACACCTACGAGGAACTGAAGGCGGGCATCGACCGCATGCGGCACGGCGAAAGCGACGTGTTGTGGCCCGGGCGTACCAAGTGGTATGCCAAGTCGAGCGGCACGACGAACGACAAGTCGAAGTTCATACCCGTCACGAAGGAGGGGCTGCAACATATTCACTATGCCGGGGCGTTCGACTCGGTGGCCCTCTACCTGCGCAACAATCCTCAAAGCCGCATCTTCGACGGGCGGGCCCTGATATTGGGCGGCAGTCATGCCCCCAACTACAATCTGCCTGGGTCGTTGGTAGGCGACCTGAGTGCCATCCTGATTGAGAACATGAACCCGCTGGCCAACCTGGTGCGGGTGCCCAAGAAGCAGACGGCGCTGCTGAGCGACTTCGAGGTGAAGCGCGACCGCATAGCCCGCGAGGCGATGACGAAGAACGTGACCAACATCAGCGGCGTGCCGTCGTGGATGCTGTCGGTACTCGACCGCGTGATGGAGCTGAGCGGTAAGCAGCACTTGGAGGAGGTATGGCCCAACTTAGAGGTGTTCTTCCACGGCGGCGTGGCCTTCACGCCCTACCGCCAGCAGTATGAGCGGCTCATCACGTCGCCCCGCATGCACTATATGGAGACGTACAATGCCAGTGAGGGCTTCTTCGGACTGCAGGACGACCCCAACGACAAGGCGATGCTGCTGATGCTCGACTACGACGTGTTCTATGAGTTCCAGGAGACAGAGGCCGGTGGGGCTGTTGTCCCCCTCTGGGGCGTCGAGTCCGGCAAGAACTATGCCATGCTGATTTCGACCTCGTGCGGACTGTGGCGCTACATGATAGGCGACACGGTGCGCTTCACGTCGGCAAATCCCTACAAGTTCACCATCTCGGGCCGCACGAAGCACTTCATCAACGCCTTTGGCGAGGAGCTGATCATCGACAATGCCGAGCAGGGACTGCAATACGCCTGTCAGCAGACGGGTGCCGAGGTCTTGGAGTACACGGCAGCGCCTGTGTTCATGGACGACCACGCCAAGTGCCGCCACCAGTGGCTGATAGAGTTCAACATCCCGCCGAAGGACGTGCAGGAGTTTGCCACGCTGTTGGACGAGCACCTGCAGACTCTGAACAGCGACTACGAGGCGAAGCGCTACAAGGACATCACCCTGCAGCCGTTAGAGATTGTCACCGCCCGCCGCGGCCTGTTCAACGACTGGCTGAAGCAGCACGGGAAGCTGGGCGGCCAGCACAAGGTGCCACGACTGAGCAACAGTAGGGAGCATATTGAGGAGTTGTTGAAAATAAACTAAAGCCCACCCAAGCCCTCCCGAAGGGAGGGATGTTTATAAAGATATTGTAATGAAGAGACAACGAATAACAAAAATACATGTAACTAAACATCCCTCCCTTTGGGAGGGCTTGGGTGGGCTTTTGCTCTTCCTGCTTGTCTCCTGCGCCCGAATGGGCAGCCCCGACGGTGGATGGTATGACGACACGCCGCCCTACGTCTTAGGGTCGACGCCGGCCGACAAATCGGTGAACGTGAGTTCTCGCCGCGTCAACATCTACTTCAATGAGTATATCAAGCTGGAGGATGCCCAGAACAAGGTCATCGTGTCGCCACCTCAGATTGAGATGCCCGAAATCAAGGCCGGTGGCAAGCGCATCATCGTGGACCTGAAGGACTCGCTGAAGCAGAACACCACCTACACCATTGACTTCAGCGACGCCATCAGCGACAACAATGAGGGCAACCCCATGGGCAACTATACCTTCAGTTTCTCGACGGGCAAGGAGATTGATACGCTCGAAGTGTCGGGCTACGTGCTGAACGCCGAGAACCTGGAACCCATCAAGGGCATCCAGGTGGGACTCTACGACAACCTGAGCGACACGGTGTTCAAGAAGGAGCCCATGATACGCATCTCACGAACCGACAGCCGCGGCCGCTTCACAGTGAAGGGTGTGGCCCCCGGTACCTACCGTGCCTACGCCCTGCAGGATGCCGACGGTGACTTCGTCTACAACCAGAAGAGCGAGATGATAGCCTTCAACCACGAGACGTTTGAGCCTTCGTGGAAGCCCGATACCCGTCAGGACACCATCTGGCGCGACTCGCTGCACATCGATAACATTCTGCGGGTACCCTATACCCACTTCCTGCCCGACGACATCACGCTGCTGGCCTTCACCGTCGTACAGGACACCCGCTACCTGGTGAAGACCGAGCGACAGGAACCCAATAAGTTAGGCTTCTACTTCAGCTACGGCGACTCGCTGCCTCCCGTTCTTCGTGGGCTGAACTTCAATGCCGACAGTGCCTTCGTGGTGGAGCCGTCGGCCAAGAACGACACCATCTACTACTGGCTGCGCGACACTACACTTATCAACCAGGACACCCTGCTCATAGCAACGGAGTACCGCATCACGGACGACTCCACCGGCGTGCTGGTCAATAAGGCCGACACCCTGGAGCTGCTGCCCAAGATGTCGTATGAGCGCCGCATGAAGGAGAAGCAGAAGGAAATAGAGAAATGGCTGAAGGAGCAGGAGAAGAAGAAAAAGCGCAACGAGGCTTACGACTCCATCATGCCCCGTGAGGTGCTGAAGCTGAAAATCTCGCCCTCCGGCTCGCTCGACCCTGACCAGCGCATTGTCATTGAGTCGCCCACACCTATAGAGCGGCTCGACACGGCCGGCATCCACCTATATACTAAGGTTGACAGCCTGTGGTATGAGGCCAAGTTCAGATTCCGGCCACTGCGGGAGTGCATCAGGAAATACGAACTGACAGCCGACTGGAAGATGGACACGGAATACAGTCTTGAGATAGACTCTGCCGCCTTCGAGGACATCTACGGACTGGTCATCAACCCCGTGAAGCAGGGCCTCAAGGTGAAGTCGGAAGACGAATACAGCACGCTGACCGTCAACCTGAGCGGCACCGACGAAGATTGCATCATCGTGCAGCTGCTCAACAACTCGGACGCGGTGGTGAAGCAGGTAAGGGCCGAGAAGGGGGTGGCCGATTTCTTCTACGTCAATCCCGGCACCTACTACCTGAGAGCCTTTACCGACCGTAACGGCAACAACATCTGGGACACGGGCGACTACCACGCCGACCGTCAGCCGGAGGACGTCTACTACTATCCGCGTGAAACGGAGTGCAAAGCCAAGTACGACATCACCCGCGACTGGAACCTGACCGCCAAAAAGCGGTTTGAGCAGAAGCCGCAGGCCATCACCAAGCAAAAACCCGAACAAGAGAAGAAACTGCAGAACCGCAACGCCAAGCGCGCTGAGGAACTGGGCAAGGAATACATACGCAAGACAACTGGCGTAAAACTGTAACCATTAAACATTGAAGATGATGAAGAGAATTCTGATAGTTTTAACCGTCATTCATTTCTCACTTTTCGTAAGCCCTGTCAGTGCCCAAAACTGCGGCATTGAGAATACGGCCTTCAAGAGTGGTGAACGACTGACCTACAACCTGTACTTCAACTGGAAGTTCGTGTGGTTCAAGGTGGGACAGGCCACCATGAATACCGACATGACGACCTTTGAAGGCAAGAAGGCATGGCGTTCCAGCTTGGTGACGGGCGGCAACAAGCGGCTCGACAAGTTCTTTACCATGCGTGATACGCTGCTCTCCTACTGCAACCCCGACCTCTCGCCGCTCTACTTCCGCAAGGGAGCCCGCGAGGGCAAACGCTACTACGTGGACGAGCTGTGGTACACCTATCCCAACAGCACCTGCCAGCTGCGCATGCACCGCATCGATGCCGACGGCGAGGAGCACTGGAAGACGGCCCGCTACAAGGAATGCATCTACGACATGATGAGCATCTTCCTGCGTGCCCGCAACTTTGACGCTTCCGGCATGAAGGAGGGCGACAAGATACCCTTGCCCATCAGCGACGCCAAGCGGCTCAGCAATTCGTGGCTGCAGTTCCGTGGCCGCGAGACCTTCAAGGTGGACGATACCAAAGAGAAGTTCAACTGCCTGGTATTCTCGTTCTTCGAGCGGGAAGACGGCAAGAACCGTGAGCTGATCAAGTTCTACATCACCGACGACAAGAACCACATCCCCGTGCGCCTCGACCTGAACCTCAACTTCGGCTCGGCCAAGGCTTTCCTGAAGAACTACCAGGGTGTCCGCAGCGAAATGACCTCGAAAATCAAGTAGTCATGAACAGATGTGCATCCGGCCCTCCCGATGCGCTATGAAATAGACTATGTACGGGTTTATGAGCTCATAAAGTAAGGTTTTTTATATTAAATTGTGTAAAAGCTTTGGCAGTTACAATAATTAAGCGTACCTTTGCACAGCTTTTTAAGAGGTATCTGCTTGCCGCAATGGTGGAATTGGTAGACACGAGGGACTTAAAATCCCTTGACCAGTAATGGTTGTGCGGGTTCGAGTCCCGCTCGCGGCACCACCTACTAAATATCATTCTAATAATTATTCAGATGCAAAAAAATCATTTCATTCTTTTGTCAGCAGCATCAGTGTTGCTCCTGACATCATGTTCTGGTAAACTCGGAGCTCTTTCTGCCGACAACTTTACCGTGACCCCTAATCCGTTAGAGACTCAGGTCGGCAAGGTTCCCGCTACCGTCAACGGTACGTTCCCCGAGAAGTATATGAAGAAAAAGGCTGTCGTGACCGTTACCCCCGAGTTGCGCTATGCAGACGGACAGGTAGCCCGCGGACAGGGTACCACGTTCCAGGGTGAGAAGGTGCAGGGCAACGACCAGACCATTCTCTACCAGGTGGGTGGACGCTACACGATGAAGACATCGTTCGACTATCTGAACTGCAACAAGGCCGACATGTACCTGACCTTCGACGCCAAGGTGGGCAAGAAGCAGGTGGAAGTGCCTGCCGTGAAGGTGGCCGAGGGCATCATTGCCACTTCCGAGCTGTACAAGAACACCCTGAAGAGTGCACAGGCTGCTGTGGCTCCCGATGCCTTCCAGCGCATCAACGCCCAGAAGCAGGAGGCCAACATCAAGTTCCTCATCCAGCAGGCTACCCTGCGCCAGAGCGAGCTGAAGAACAACTCGGTACAGGAGTTCGTCAAGCTGCTGGAGCAGATCAACAACGACCGCGAGGGCCTGAACCTGAAGGACGTTGAGGTGTCTGCCTACGCTTCTCCCGATGGTGGCTACGACCTGAACGACAAGCTGGCCGCACAGCGTCAGCAGGCTACCGAGAAGTACGTTCAGCAGCAGCTGAAGAAGGCCAAGCTGACCGACGCTTCCGTCGATGCCAAGTACACGGCTGAGGACTGGGACGGTTTCCAGGAGCTGGTCAAGGCTTCCAACATCCAGGACAAGGACGTCATCCTGCGCGTACTCTCCATGTACAAGGATCCCCAGGAGCGTGAGCAGCAGATCAAGAACATCTCGAGCGCATTCCGTGAGCTGGCCGACGGCATCCTGCCCCAGCTGCGCCGTTCGCGCATGATCATCAACTACGAGACCGTAGGCCGCAGCGACGAGCAGATTCAGCAGCAGCTGAAGGCTGACCCCAAGCAGCTCAGCGTCGAAGAGATGCTGTATGCCGCTACCCTCGTAGACAACAACAATGCCAAGGAGGACATCTACAAGGCTACATCTGAGGTTTATCCCAACGACGCCCGTTCCTACAACAACATCGCTTCGATGGAGTATGCTGCCGGCAACCTCGATGCTGCCCAGAAGTACATCGAGCAGGCTCAGAAGGCCAACGGTTCGCTGCCCGAGGCTGCTGCCAACTTAGGCCTCATCGCTCTGTGCAAGGGCGACATCCAGAGTGCCGAGAACTACATTGCCAAGGCTACTGGTGCCAACGGACTGGCCGAGGTGCTGGGTAACCTCAATCTGGCAAAGGGCAACTACGCCCAGGCTGAGCAGGACTTCAAGGACGTCTACAGCAACAGCGCCGCTCTGGCACAGATTCTGAACAAGAACTATGCTTCGGCCGCCGTTACCCTGAAGTACGTGAAGAACCCCGATGCTACGACCGATTACCTGAAGTCGATTCTCGCCGCCCGCATGGGTAACACCAGCGAAGCCGCCGAGGCTCTGCGTGCCGCTATTGCCAAGGATTCCAGCTACGCCAAGTATGCTGCCAACGACCTTGAGCTGCTGAACGTAGCTAAGTAATCAGGAAAATGAGATATGCTGAAAAGGTAAAGATATATTGGCTGCGCCGACTCTTGGGGCAGCCAATATATCTTTACCTTTTACCTTTTACCCTCTATCTTTTCGCTTGTTCTTCCAACGACGGCATGTTCGAGCTGAAGGGGAAGTTCAAGAACTTCAACCAGGGCGAGCTTTACGTCTACAACCTGGAAGGAAAAGCCAAAATCGACACCATCAGGCTGTCGGAAGGTAAGTTCTCCTACCTTATTCCCTTGGAGGACACCGTCACCCTCTCTGTCGTGTTTCCCAACTTTTCGGAAATACCCCTTATCGCCTCGCCCGGCACTACGCTGAAAATGGAGGGCGATGCCTCGCATTTGCGTGAGGTTGCGGTAGAAGGCGATGACGACAACGAGCAGCTCACCAAGTTCCGTCTGCATGTGAACGAGCTGACACCACCCGAGGCCGTGAAAGCCGCCACCGACTTCATCAAGGAGCATCCTGCCTCGCCCGCCTGTATCTATCTCCTCAGAAAGTACTACCTGCTGAAAGCCAAGGCCAACTGGGACGAGGCCTACAAGCTGCTGACGGTCATGACGGAGGCTGACCCCGACAACAAACGCCTCGGAATGCTCAAGCAGCAGGTAGATGAACTGCGGGGTAAGAAGCAGGGCGGCAAGTTGCCCCGCTTCTCGGCCCTCACCACAGCCAAGCGGGCTGTGACCAACGGTGACCTGGAGAAGGAACTCAACGTCATCAGCGTCTGGGCAACATGGAACTACGAATCGCAAAACCTGCAACGCCAGTTGCGCAAGTACCAGAAGCAGTACGGCTCACGGCTCGGACTGCTCAGCATCTGCCTCGACGGCAATCCTGCCGACTGCAAGCGGGCTGCCGACCGCGACTCCATCCATTGGAATACCGTGTGCGACGGCCAGATGTGGGACACCCCGCTCCTCGGCCAACTGGGCATCTATACCATTGCGGACAATATCCTGACCGACTCCAAAGGCCGCATCATAGCTCGGGGCCTCTCCTACGCCGACCTGACCTCGAAGATAGAAGAGACCTTCAAGCCTAAAGCAAAATGAATAATGCCAACAGTCTACGTTATGCGAAGAATACTGACAGCCTTATTCATCATTCACTCTCCATTATTCTTTAGCCTCGTTGCGGCGCAAGACCTGCTGGGCCCCGTGCCGCCAGCTCCCGACTACAGCGACCCCACCCAATGGTACAAGATGGAAAAGGGGGCCGCTGCCGACTTCTTCTACATCGTCTCGACTGAAACGGGCGACTACGTCAAAAACGGCGAAACCTACCACTTTGCCGATACCTACGACCGACAGGTCTGCGCAGGCATACTGATGGAGATGCAGGCCGTCGACTCGATGTTCAACCACCAGTTCAACTACTTCTCCCCCTACTACCGTCAGGCCACGATGCAGTCGTGGGCCAACATGCAACAGACTGAGGCACGGCTGCCCATTGCCATCGGCGACGTGAAGCGCAGCTGGGACTATTACATCAAGCACCTGAACCACGGACGGCCCTTCGTCATCGGCGGCTTCAGCCAGGGTGCCCACGCCATGCTGGAAATCCTCAAGGAAATGCCCGACTCCGTCTACAGCCGCATGGTGGCCACCTACTGCTTCGGCTACCGTATACCGCAGAAGATGATCGACAGCTACCCGCACATCCGGCCTGCACAGGGTGCCACCGACCTGGGCGTCACCGTCAACTTCAACTCCGTCCGCTCGCCTGAGTGTGCCATCCCCGCCGTCAGCGGCGGCAACGTAGTGTGCATCAATCCCGTCAACTGGCGTACAGACACTACCACCGCTACCTTCGTCTACAACTGGCAGGGAGCCAACGACACCCTCACGGCCCGCATGGATCCTGACAGTCACCTCATCGTCGTCGACGGTTTTCAAGACGACTTCGTGCTGCCAGTCATCGGCAAGCCAGGAAACTACCACCACATGGAGCTGAGGTTCTACTACCCCTACATCCGCCAGAACATCAGCGACCGCATAGCCACCTACCTCGCCATCTGCCGCCGACCGGAACGATAGTTCAATGTTCAACGTTTAACATTCAATATTATGAAGATACAAATCATCAATGGGCCTAACCTGAACCTGCTGGGGCAGCGGGAGCCAGGCATCTACGGCCAACAGTCGTTTGAGAATTATCTGCCCCAGTTGCGGGCCAAGTATCCCGACATTCAGATAGACTACTATCAGAGCAACGTCGAGGGCGAACTCATCAACAAGATGCAGGAGACTGGCTTCTTTGGCGGCTACGACGGCATCGTGCTCAACGCCGGAGCCTATACCCACACCAGCGTGGCGCTGCAGGACTGCATCCGCTCGCTGAAGTGTCCTGTCATCGAGGTTCACATCTCGAACGTCCACCAGCGCGAAGAGTTCCGCCACCATTCGTTCATCTCCTGTGCCTGTCTCGGCGTCATCTGCGGCTTCGGGCTCGACAGCTACAGGCTGGCCATCGAGGCGCTGAAGAAATGACACTCGACGACTACATCCTCCAGCACACCTCGCCAGAGCCTGACTACCTCTACAGGCTGTGGCGGGCTACGAACCTGCAGACTGTTCACGGACGCATGGCCAGCGGACACCTGCAGGGGCGGCTGCTGAAGATGCTCGTCCAGATGATACGCCCCCGCAACATCCTCGAGGTAGGTACATTCAGCGGCTACAGCGCTATCGCTATGGCCGAGGGACTGGCGGACGACGGCCATCTCTACACCTTCGAGATAAACGATGAAATGGAGGACTTCACCCGCCCTTGGATAGAGCAGTCGCCCGTGGCCGACAAGATAACATTCATCATCGGCGACGCCATGAAGGAGGCTCCACGGTTAGGGGTAGTATTCGATATGGCCTTCATCGACGGCGACAAGCGGGCATACGTGGAGTACTATGAGACGGTGCTGCCGCTGCTGCGCCCGGGAGGCTTCATCCTGGCCGACAATACGCTGTGGGACGGACACGTCGTCGACCATGCCTACGACCACGACCGCCAGACGGCAGGTATCGAACAGTTCAACGACCTTGTGACCCGTGACCCCCGCACCGAGCAGGTCATACTGCCCCTGCGCGACGGCCTCACCCTAATCAGGAAAAAATGATAAGATACACGAAGAAAGAGGAAATCTGGAACGCATGGTCCCATGGTGGCGGCATCCTGTTGGGTGTCGTCGTCGGCATCATCTTCTTAGTGTGGTGCTTCCAGAGCGACAACAATTGGGCCCGCATCGGCGTTGCCCTCTACCTCTTCGGTATGTTAGGCTCCTACGTGGCCTCCACCGTATACCACTCCATCCGCCACCATTCCAAATGGAAGGAACGTCTGCGCCGCTGGGACCACGCCGCCATCTACTGGCACATAGCCGGCTCCTACTCTCCCCTCACCCTTGTCGCACTCCGTCAGCAGGGCTACTGGGGCTGGGGACTCTTCATTTTTGTGTGGCTCTGTGCCATCGTAGGCACCATCATCAGCCTCATCCGCCTCAAAGAGCACTCCAACGTCGAGACGCTCTGCTTCATCGGCATGGGCCTCAGCGTGCTCGTAGCCTTCAAGCCGCTCATTGACAGCGTATCTACGGCAGCCGTCGTATGGATAGTGGCCGAGGGCGTCTGCTACATCACCGGTGCCTTGTTCTACAGTCTCAACAAACGGAAGTACATGCATAGCGTCTTCCACTTCTTCGTTCTCGCCGGCAGCGTCTGCCACATCGTCGCCGTCTGGGACGTGCTCAGCGCTACGCTCATGACATGAAAAATACGGACAATCTTAAAACGTTTCTTATACTAATAATTAACGTGAGTTCGACGAAAATAATTCAAAAATAATTGTATGATTATTAGGAAATTAGCGATATTTTTAGTAAATTTGCAGTTGCTACACGACAAGTTACACTAAAAAGTATCGCTAATGTTTACCGAGGACAAAGTTACTGAAATTTTCTGTATGGCGGATGATTTTTGCCGTTTTTTTGATGCAATGATGGAAAAATATCCTCTGAAGGAGGCTAAAAAGC
>JAEEGH010009464.1_pt1 | contig 22719 bp, 13 predicted proteins | sample 9134181 | NCBI WGS metagenome assembly JAEEGH01 (sample SAMN16246544, study PRJNA631951) | gut metagenome | biome: gut microbiome; feature: rumen; material: DP-attached | host: Bos | place: Iran: Karaj | collected 2018-10
TCGGAGGGATTTCTGCGCTTTTTTCATTGGGAGAATGTCTCCTCGCAGACCGAAGTCAAACTGGATTACTTCGATGCACTCCACTCCATACTTAAAAAAGCGGTTGATGATTGAGAGGGCCTGAGATACCTGTCGGTTACTGACGGAGCCACTAACATCAATGGCAACCAGCAGCCTGGTTGCAAAGTCCCGCTTGCTGCCCATATATTGGAAGCCGTAGCGGCGGCTTGGAATCATCCGGGTACGACTGCGCTTGCTGCTTAAAACCGAGGCGCGGAAGCGAAGAAATCATATGCGGCTATAATCTTTTTCGCGAATTCGGTTTTGAGTCCAATCTTATCTTTCTTTGTCCTATCTATTACGTACTCCTTAAAGAAATGATTATCGTAATCTATTGTTGAAAAACGATATCAGCTGCTTACATCAAGTTTATGCCGAGCTGAAAGGAGTGCCGCTTTTTGGCAGTGTGGTTCTTTTCCTTTGTGCGTGAAACAGGTATTCCCACTTATGAAAAGAATCAATTATTTACAGAACAAGGTCGCCAATCTCGAAAAGGAGTTTTTTGAGAATCAGTCAGACAAACAGATGCAAGCCAGCATCATCTTTGAACGAAGAGATGTCCTTAACGAATTGTTTTCTTTAGTTGCATCCAGTAAGGAGCGCAAGCAATTGAGCGCAGTTTTATACGAGATATCCATTCAATCTCACAAGATGGCGATGGATTGTCTACATCTTAATGAGAGGATAATAAATGCTTTTGGAAGCGGAACGAAGGGAACAATTGTCTGCGACCTTTTCATCGTTGAATTCGAATCTGACGAGACCGGGCCTATCAATCACTTTAGCACGGATCGCTTTTATGGCCGTCATCTGGCAGCGATGTCAGATTGGATTCTTCACGTCAGCCGGGCACAATTTGCGTCAACAAGCCTCAGCCATTTTGAAATGCCAATAGGTAGGGACTGCGACTGGATTTATGAAGCCACCCGAACAACAGACGATATTTACAAACATCTTTATTCCCTCGGTTTTTCTGACCCTGATATTGCTCGAATAAAACAACTCAGGATGTCGGTCTGCTATAAAACAGAGTAAGATATTATCATCGCGTCGCCGGAGAGAAGCTCGGCACCTGCTGCATCCAGAATAAGTCTTGATGCCGCTTCTGTTTCTGTGCGGAATGCAATGCGCGCAGGAAAAGCAGCTTTTATCATACCCGTTATAGTCTTTTTTGATATTTCTTGCACAGAAAGAATCAGATGAATGCCTACGGCCCGGCCAAGAGAAGCAAGGTGGACGATCTTGGGTGAAGTGTCATTATTGATTCCATCAATCAGGGCGACGATGAATGGCCTGGTGGTGATGGGATTCTGAGAATAGCGGCTGTCCAATTCTTTCTGTAAATTGTCCAGGCAGGTTTTTATATCTTGACTTGCCGGCCAATCTTTTAATTGAGGACCAAGCAGGCGGCATTCCACTTCACGGGGTCTCTCATTGGTGCATAGCGAAGCGGCGGCCTGCATCAAGAATGCATCACGCTCTTGCTTTGTGCCGCCTGCCACCAGCAGGTGAGGGGCCGTCTGCAGATCCAGATACTGCTCATTTCCATCAAGATTGCCGAGTAAAATGGGAAGATTCATAATGTTGAGGTAATTGATAGTTGTAGTCTTTACGCAAAGGTAATTAGCCTGACTGCCGAAATCGGGCAGTGGACAATTGTCGGCAGAGTTTCCGCAGCATTTTTTCGATGGATTGTTTGTTTCCCGCTCTGCCGCAGGTTGCAGTGATGTGACTCAAATTGACACTTGAGGCTGATGACTGCAACTTGTGCGGCAAAATGGCCGCACAGGTAGCGGCAACCCCATATACAGGTGCCTGGGCAAGGCCATTACGCTACCTGTGATTGTCGGGGTTCGCCAGAGAAGAGACGGTGGCGGCTGCACACTAACGAAAACATAATTATCGCCATTCACCTGGCGCGTAAATTTTGCAGAAAGCGTTGGGAAAAAGCCCCTTGTCCATATTGGCTATAGCTTTGTGGACCTCTGATTTGGAAGATGATACGCCGCGTGCGGCATATCTGCTGGCTTCTCTGTTCTCCATCTGAAAAAGTGAAGTATTGATTTGCAAAGATAGCAAAATTGAATTTTTTCAAATAAAGTGAGTATATTTCTACGTAATCGTACTCTTAATGAACAGTTAGGCGATCGATCAAAACTGGACGGGATGAAGGATGTCCTTCAGGGCATATATAATGAGTATGCGAAAGACCTCTTTCGCTATGGGCTATCTATTTGCCAGGACAAAAGCATCGTAGAAGATGCCATTCAGGACTTATTCCTTTATCTGCATAACCACTACGCTACATTCGCCAAGGCAGAGGACACTAAAAAATACCTGTTTGCTTCATTGAGAAACAGGGTATTCAAGGCCATGAAGAAGAAACCGGTCTTCTTTAACATTCCTCCGGCAACAGCTTCTACGGTAGAGACTGCCGAGGAGAAAATGATTATCGATGAACGGACAAGACGCGAGAAGGTTATGGTCAAGGAAATGCTTTCTAACCTGAGTCCCCGTCAGAGAGAAGTGATATATCTCCGATTCTCAGAGCAGATGAGCTACAAAGAGATCGCCTCTTTTTTGTCAATCGAACCCCAGTCCGCACAGAACCTGTTCGGCAGGGCGATAGATAAACTGAGATCGAAACTGTTATTAATGAGAAATATAAACGATTACCTATAATGGCTAGTGTAAAGGATTATAAAAAATACACATTTACAGATTTCCTTTCTGACGAGGATTTTGTCCAATCGATAGTATCCCCTACGGAAGAGTCACGGACAAAGTGGAAAACGTTGATTGATGCCGGTGAGGTGAATATCGACGAATACACAGATGCGGTCTTGATTCTTATGGGTTGGAAGGATACTCAGGACGCCCCCACGAACGCTGATCTGGATGCCTTGTGGAACAGGATTGAAACGGCAATCATTTCTTCAGAAGAGAAAGCCACCGGCAGAAAACATTTATGGGTGCGGGCAGCTGCCGTCACTTCGGCCATCGCGGCAGCCATCGCCATTGTTCTTATGCTGCTGCCCCGCGAGCAAGGTACCGGTCAAAAAACTCTGAATATTGCACCCGGGTATCTTGTAAGGACCATGGAGCAAAGTGACGACAAAGTCGTGATCACTACCGATAAGATGGAAATGTATCTGGAAGGGAGTAATCCGGATATAAGTTATGATCCCAATGGAGTGTTGAGTGTGAACAATATTGTCGCTGAATCTTTAAGCGAAACCGAAGGAGTTGCTGAAACCGACTGGAGCGAGGAAATGTTGACCTCAGAGACTGCCGAACAACTGTGCAACATAATAGTTCCGTACGGCAAGACGGCTTCCTTGACACTGTCCGACGGGAGTTTTCTGCGCATCAACGCCGGGACGACAGTCAGGTTCCCTTCGTCTTTCCTTACTGACAAACGCAAGATATATGTGGATGGAGAAATCTATTTAGAGGTCGTACACGACAACCGTCCTTTTATTGTCCAGGCGAAAGGTATGGAAGTACTTGTGAAAGGAACTTGTTTCGATGTCTGCTCATATGATAACGATGACTATTCGAATGTCGTACTGGTAGACGGACGAGTCGATGTTTCATATAAGGGTAGCAATATTACTTTGACTCCGCGACAAGGATTCTTTGCAACTGCTGAAGGGACTTCCGTCAAAGTGGTCGACACCGACTTTTATACGTCTTGGATAAATGGTATCTACAAGTTCAAGAACGAATCCATAGAAAAAGTCCTGGTCAAGTTGGCCCGCTTTTACAACGTAACCCTTGTGCTTCCACAAGAGGAATCGGGAATAACCTGCTACGGCAGCCTGGAACTCAAGAACGACCTGTCCACCATCCTTACAGGTTTGATGCAGATAGCGTCTTTCAATTTTGCAGTTAAAGATGGCGCATATTTCATTCAGTGGAATGAAAGAAGTAGTAATTCCTAAAGGACGATAATCCAATAACCAAATCATACTATTTATTAATCTCTTATCAATCAAATCCCTTATGATTCCTAAACATCCATTGAGGGTTCTGATGCTCTCTTCTGTGCTGTTTGTGCTGTTGTCGGCATTTCTGCCCGCTACGGCCTTTGCCCAGGACCAGAAGAACCGCCTCGTAACCCTGAACGTGAGGGAGAAGACTGTGGGTGAGGTTCTCGATATAATCGAAGCTTCTACCGATTATGTTTTCTTCTACAACACGGCGGACGTGGACAAGAAAAGAACCGTCTCTCTTGCATTCGAAAAGGCGGATATCACTTCTGTCCTGACCAAACTGTTTGAAGGACAAAACAACGCCTTCAAGATTGACGGCCGTCAGGTGTATATCACCAGGAATAAGACAGCCGATCAGATTTCTACCCCCAAAAACGTTACTCCAGGCCGATTGACGGGTCGCGTCACCGACTCAAACGGAGAGCCGCTCCCAGGAGTAGCTATTGTCGTTAAAGACGGCAAGCGCGGTGTTTTGACCGATGAGAACGGTGAATTTGCCATTGACAATCTGAAAAAAGGGACAGTGCTCGTTGCAAGTTCCCTGGGTATGAACGATCTGTCGTTCGAATACACCGGGCAGGATGAATTGAGCATAATCCTCAAACAGCAGACAAACGCCCTTGACGAAGTGACCGTGGTAGCCTTCGGCACCCAAAAGAAAGAGAGTGTCATCGGTGCTATCACCACAATCGATCCAGGTAAGCTGAAAATCCCTTCCAGTAACCTTACTACAGCGTTGGCAGGTAACCTTGCCGGTATCATCTCTTATCAGAGAAGCGGTGAGCCCGGTCAGGACAATGCAGACTTCTTTGTTCGTGGCATCACCACTTTCGGCGCCAATACAAACCCGCTGATTCTGATTGACAACATTGAACTTACAACAACCGACCTTGCCCGTTTGCAGCCGGATGATATCGCATCATTCTCTATTATGAAAGATGCAACAGCCACCGCCCTTTATGGTGCACGCGGCGCGAACGGAGTCATTCTGGTAACGACTAAAAGAGGAACAGAGGGTCCTGCAAAGGTTTTCGTAAGACTGGAAACTTCCATTTCCGAACCGACAAGCACCATCGAACTTGCCGATCCTGTCACTTATATGAAAATGGCCAACGAAGCGGTTTTGACACGCAATCCTTTGGGGAATCTGCCGTATAGCCAGGACAAAATTGATAACACCGGCAAGCCCGGCGCAAATCCGTACATTTATCCTTCAAACGACTGGTATGATATGCTCTTCAATAAAAGAGCCACAAGCCAGCGTGCAACAGTCAGCGTGACCGGCGGCGGTAAGGTATCCCAGTACTACGTCTCTGCTTCTGCGACCCGCGACAACGGTATCCTGAAGGTGGATAAGCGCAACAGTTTCAACAATAACATCGATTTCCGCAACTATACGGTACGTGCCAACATAGACATCAACCTGACTCCTACCACCAGGATGGGTGTCAGGATGACCGGCAACTTTGATGATTACACTGGTCCGTTGTCTTCCGGAGATGAGGTGTACAGCATGGTCGTCCACTCAAATCCCGTGCTTTTCCCTGCCTATTACGAACCGGACGAAAGCCATAAGTATACAAAACACATCCTCTTCGGAAATTATGACAACGGCCAGTACATCAATCCCTACGCCCAGATGGTTCGCGGATACAAGGACCGTAACCGTTCGCAGATGCTCTGCGTTATTGACGCCAGCCAGGACCTGGGTTTCATAACTCCCGGTCTCAATTTGAGCGCAATGGTCAATATCTCCCGTCTCTCCGAATTCAGCATTATGCGTGCGTACAATCCGTACTTCTATAAAATTTCACAGTATGACTCCTTTACCGGAGAATACTTGCTCAAGGAAATCAATGAGAAGTCCGGAACAGAATATCTGGGCTATGATGAGAGTTCCAAGGATGTACAATCGACCCTATATACTGAATCCAGGCTCAACTACAATCGGGAATTCGGCAATCACGCAGTGAGCGGATTGCTGGTGTTCACGACACGTGAACTGCTAAGTGCAAATATGGGTAGCCTGCAGATGTCACTTCCTTTCCGAAATGCCGGTTTGGCAGGGCGTTTCACCTACGCATATGGAGGAAGATATTTCACCGAATTCAACTTTGGCTACAATGGGTCCGAGCGATTCTCAAAGCATCATCGTTGGGGTTTCTTCCCCTCGGCCGGCGTGGCATGGCTGGTTTCCAATGAAGATTTCTGGGAGCCGGTTAAACCGGTCGTCAGCAACCTCAAACTCAGATACTCTTATGGCCTTGTGGGTAATGACCAGATCGGTTCCGCATACGACCGCTTCTATTATCTGTCCAATGTCAATATGAACAGTTCGGCTCATGCCGCATACTTTGGACAGACCTCCTCGGTGGGAGGGCCCGGCGTACTCGTGAGCCGCTATGCTAATGATGACATAACTTGGGAGACTTCTTATAAACACAACTTCGCAGTAGAACTTGGTCTCTTCAACAAATTGAATATCATTGCTGAATATTTCTCCGAACACCGAAAGAATATCTTGATGGACCGTGCATCGATACCCTCTACAATGGGTCTGACTGCGTCTGTCAGGGCAAATGTCGGTGAAGCAAGGGCACACGGTATCGATATCCAGTCCGATTATCAGCAGGTTTGGAACCGTTACTTCTGGACTTCGGCCAGAGCTAACTTTACCTGGGCTGTCAGCAGATACGAGGTTTTCGAGGAGCCCGAATACGCTGAATACTGGCGCAGCCACGTGGGCCAATCCATCGGACAGAACTGGGGTTATATAGCAGAACGTCTTTTCGTGGACGACGAGGAGGCAGCCAATTCTCCTTCCCAGTTGTTCGGCAGCCTTTATGGCGGTGGAGACATCAAGTACACCGACGTAAATCGGGATGGCAAAATTACTCCTGCCGATATGGTACCTATCGGAAACCCGGTATCTCCTGAGATCGTTTATGGTTTCGGCTTCTCTGCAGGGTACAGGGGGTTTGATGCTTCAGTATTCTTCCAGGGACTTGCAAACGAAAGCTTCTGGATCAATGCCTCAGGAACATCTCCGTTCCAGGGTCAGACACAGTTGTTGAAAGTATACGCCGACAGCCACTGGTCAGAAGACAATCAGAATTTGTATGCCCTCTGGCCTCGCCTGAGTTCTGAAATCAACAATAATAATGTCCAAACCAGTACCTGGTTTATGAGGGACGGTTCGTTCCTTCGTCTCAAGCAGGTTGAATTCGGATATACACTTCCTTCGAAACTTACTCAGAATACACATGTGGACAACTTGAGGTTCTACCTCAGTGCATCGAATCTCTTTACGTGGAGCAAGTTCCGTCTCTGGGACGTGGAGATGGCCGGCAATGGTCTTGGCTATCCTCTTCAAAGGGTTCTCAATATAGGTCTTAACGTGACTTTTAAATAGTGGAGGATCAATATTATGAAACATTCAATTAAATATTACTTCTTCCTGATTGTTTGTGCAGTTGCCCTGACTGCCGGTTTCGCCTCCTGCAACAAATATCTCGATGTTGTGCCGGATGACGGCATTGCGACGGAAGATATGGTTTTCGATATGCGTGCGAGTGCCATCAAGTGGCTGTACTCCTGCTACTCATATATGACACAGGAAGGAAACTATGATGGTGATCCTGCGTTACTCGGTGGAGATGAACTATGGACCAATGAATGGATACAGCCTTACGACTGGACTCCTTATCTGTTCTACATCGCCCTTGGAAGGCAGAGTGCCTCTAATCCGATAAACTATGACTGGGCTTCGTTCTATCAGGGGATCCGCTATTGCAATACTCTGATCAAGCGCGCTCCCGAAGTACCCGACCTGAAGCGACAGGAGCTTGAGCAGTGGATTGCCGAGGCAAAGGTCTTGAAAGCCTACTATCACTTCTGCCTTATCCGTAAGTGGGGTCCCATTCCGATTATCCGTGAAAGCCTCCCTATCAGTGCCGGCGTAGACGAGGTGAAGGTTTGGCGTGAACCGATAGACGATTGTTTTGACTATGTATTCGAATTGCTCGATGAGGCCATACCTTATCTCCCCGAGCGAAACAGGACCAGGGACGAGTGGGGAAGAATCAACCGTCCGATTGCGGCGGCATTGAAAGCCAAAGTTGCCGTCACTGCCGCAAGCCCGTTGTTCAACGGCAACAAAGACCAGCAGACCCTGATTGACAGCAGAGGAGTTAGGTTATTCCCCGACAAGACCGATGAGCAAATCAAGGCAAGATGGGAATATGCCGTAAAAGCCTGTGAGGAGGCAATTACAATCTGCCACGACGCAAGCCATACATTGTATTATTACCAGGGCAACCTGAGGGTAGATGATGTGATAATGAAGGAACTTGATATCAGGGATGCCATTTGCGACGATTGGAACGACGAACAGATTTGGGTCAACACCAAAACATATGGCTCGTGTGGCCATAATCAGTTTATTACCACTCCAAATCTCGATCCTGTAAACTATCCGGACCTGTACATCCGTGGAGACTATGTAAACGTGCCTTTGAAGATAGCCGATCAATTCTATACCAAACACGGCATTCCAGTCGCAAACGATAAGGAAAGAGCAGATATCAATCCCCTTGACTTACGCGAAGTGACTTCGGAATACAAGTGGAATATGAAGGAAGGCGCGACAACCGTCGAATTCAATTTCGATCGCGAACCCCGTTTCTATGCAGATCTCGGCTTCAAATACGGCCTTTGGTTTGGCCCGACCCAGAACAACGTTACCCCGTCGCAGATTTATGCTCCAAACTGTGGAGGGTCCACCGGGTTCCATGTAAAGAAAATTATCCCTCACGAGTTCAGGGTCACCAGCAGGAATGGTTACTCCACAAAGAGTTACGAGTGGTGTATGTTCCGTCTGGCCGATCTTTATCTTCTCTATGCAGAAGCTATCAACGAGGCAGAAGGCCCTGATGGTGAACACAGTGGCGACTTGTATCGTTATCTCGATGCCGTCAGGGAAAGGGCCGGTATCCCAGATGTCAAAACCGCTTGGGATACATACTCCAATGCTCCCGGCTATTACAAGACCCAGACTGGAATGAGGGACATCATCCATCGTGAGCGGTTGATAGAACTGGCTTTCGAGGGTCATCGATTCTGGGACCTTCGTCGCTGGAAGACTGCTCCGGCTGAGTATGCAAAGGGAATTTACGGTTGGGCGCAGAAATCCGGCGGTCTCCAGAATTACTACAGGATGGTCGAAGTCTACAAACAACCTACATTCACTCAGAAAGACTATTTCTGGCCAATTGCTACAAGCGACATTGACCAGAATATGCACCTTGTTCAGAACCTTGGTTGGTAAACCGTCAAAAACAAGATTATGAAACCACATAATTATATCATCGCATTTATCATATTGGTTTTTGCTTTCCTCTTCGTGAGTTGTGAAGAAGAGGGAAGAATTGACCAGATTGACCAGACAGTGCCGGCGCCGCAGCAGGCTGCCGTAAGGTCTGTCACTCCCAGGCCGGGCGGGGCTGTCATACACTACGACATCCCTGACGACGACAACATTATTGGTGTCAAAGCTGTATACGAGCGCAATGGAGAAACCTGTGAAAGTATGGCGTCCCGCTTTGTGGATTCCCTTAAGGTAGAAGGTTTCGGTGACACCAGCACACGCCAGGGTACCCTGTACAGCGTAGGTACCAACGGCTTGCTTTCAGAAGGGGTCCCGTTCACGGTGACTCCCGAGATGCCTCCCGTACTCACGGCCAAATACAATCTTGAAGCTACTTTTGGCGGGGTGGCAGTAAGCCTGGCCGATAACCCTTCAAACGCCGATCTTTCCGTGGTGCTTCTGGTGGATACGCTCCTCACGGACAGTGGGAAGGCTGCCAAAGATATCGACTGGGAAGAGTTGTATACTTTCCACACTTCCTCCTCCCGCATAGTCTTGACACGTCGTGGTCTGGAGTCAGAAACCAGACTGTACGGAGTTTATTTACGGGACCGGTGGAACAATACTTCAGAGATAATGTACAAGGAGATTACTCCTCTCGAAGAGATCAAACTCCCTACGAGTACCTGGACAAACGCCGCTCTTCCCACAGACGAGTACCAGTCCTGGCAGAACGACCCCAACTTTGACCTTTGGCATCTGTGGGACGGTAACTATCACGACTGGGTTTGGGCCTCCACTTGGGGACACAAAATCCGTTGGATTACCATCTCATTGGGTTATACGGCTATTGTCAATCGGTTCATCTTGTATCATAGATATTCGGAAGAATATGCCAGTGCAGCAGAAAGGCGAATACAACTATGGGGAAGCATGGACCCGAATATGGACGGTAGCTGGGATGACAGTTGGTATCTGCTCGGAGATTTCGAACACTTCAAGCCTTCCGGCTACAACGATGACGGAACTGTCGGTACCATCACCGATGAGGATCTTGATTACTGGAGAAACCGGAACGAGCACGAGATGGAGTATACAGACGAAGTCGAGAATCCCTACCGGGAATTCAGGTATCTTCGCATCAAGTTCCTGGGCACTTATGCCAACTATCTTGATGAAGAAGCAAACTCGCCGAACGGAACAATGTATGTTGTCGGTGAACTGGTTATGTATGGCCAGATGCCGAATCAAGAAGAGAAAGACAAATATTACAACCCGTAAAACCTGTTGAAGATGAAAAAGTCATTATTCATACGAATAGCATTCGTCGTCATATTGCTGGTGAGCATGTTATCTTGCTCTAAGCAGGACGAAGTCTATAAGGGATTCGTCGTCCCCGGAGGACTTAAATATCCTCAAAAAGCAGACTCTCTTCTTGTACAGGCCGGTTACAACAGATTGCTGGTTTCATGGCTGGCACCAATCGATCCAAGCGTGACAAAGGCAAAGGTATTCTGGAACAGCGGGCTTGACTCCCTTGAAGTCAACCTTGCAGGAGCCGCCGACAGGGTGGAGGTCATATTGGACAACTTGGAAGAAGACACCTATTCCGTAACGGTCTATACTTACGATGCCAAAGGGAATAAAAGTGTACCTGTCGAGGGATCAGGCACTGTGTATGGACCTTCATACACCAACAGCCGCTCCGATCGTGAGGTTACTTCTGCTGCAGTCGTAGTAGATAAACTCGCTTTGGTCAAGTGGGGTGCAAAAACCGCCGATCTCGTTAAAACCGAAATACGGTATAAAACGGTTTCGGGAGAATATCGGACAGTAGAAGTACCGATTCGTGAGTCGCAGACATGGCTTGAAGACTTCGACAACAGCGAACCGATAAGTTATCGCTCTGTTTTCCAACCGAAGGAAGGAGTAGACGAAGCTCCGTCTATGTGGACCACAATGGATGATTCTCTTCCTGAAGAAGTACTGACTCTTCCGAAGGGCACCTGGAGTGTCCTCCCGCTGCCGACGGATTCCTATTGGTCGTCTTATGGAACATCGATAGTAGCTCTATGGAACAATAATACCGGTGATATCTGGGCTACTCCATTTGACTGCCCGAAAACAATCTGGTTCACCGTTGATCTTGGCTATCATGTAAGTCTGAAAACCATCCAATGGCATCACAGGGTGCCGTACGAGACATTCGCGGGTTCGGGAATACGCCACTTCCAAGTTTGGGGAAGCGAAGCCCCTGCCGAAGACGGCTCCTGGGACAGCTGGACCCTGTTAGGTGATTTCGAGGCTTTCAAGCCTTCCGGTTACAACGCTGACGGTACTGTCGGGACGATTACGGCAGATGATGAATATCATTGGATATACGAGAACATCTATACGTTCACGCCGACGGAAAGCGCCCCTGACGCTAATAAGGTTGTCCGATATGTCCGTGTCAAACTGCTGGATTCTTTCGACACTTGGGGAAAGGATCCCTTCGGATACATTTATGTAATCGCAGAAATGACATTTACAGGCACCTTTGGCTCATTGGAAGAGAGAAACTTGTACGTTAATTAGTAATATGGTTGGTAAAATGATTTATTTGTGGGTATTAAGCCAGTTGGTGTTATTATCATGTGCTGGGGGCGAAAGCCTCCAGCCGCATGATGATAACAAGCTGGAAGCTTTGGCAGTGAACCGGAGTGAGATTGTCCTGGAGGTTGGAGAGTACTGCTCCCTTGATGTGGCGCCACTTCCTTCTTCTGCCGATCTCGAGAAATTGACCTGGAGTACTGGCGACCCTTCTGTTGCAACAGTATCGGGTGGTTTTGTGAGAGCTGTCGGTGAGGGGAAGACTGTTATTAGTCTGACCTGTGGGGAGATTTCAAAACAAATACCCGTTAGGGTTTTTGATGACAAAGTCGCAGGTGCCGCCTTGCTTTATTCATCAAAGTTGGACTATGACCACCAGCCTGGAGAAATGCTGGTGGGTCGTGCAGGGTCATATATGGATGACGGATTAAAACTTGCTTCTAACGGTGAGGAAATCCTGTTGCTCAATATGTATGCCCTTGGGCAGCGAATGGTGAGATATCGAATCAAGGCATCTGCAGACGCTTTGATTAATTTCAAGAGCAAATCAGGCGATTTCAGTGCCTGGCTTGACATTCCAGGCAAATGTATCCGTTTCCAAACCAATCCGATAGTATCACAAAATGCCGATTTCCTGACAGGTGAAAAAGAATATATGGTGGATATCATCCACTCATACCGCGAACAACAAATGCGGGTTACAGACTTATTGTCAGGAGAGACTGTGTCTTTGTCGGCCTCCAATGACGGACGTGGCGGCACGGGGAAAGGTGTTACAAACGCTACACCTTTCATGGTCGGAACACAAAAAGACCATTACTGTGTCCGTTTCCCAAAGGGGACATACTGTTATATCAAGAAAATCAGTGTCTATTGCCTCAAGGAATACGTAAAAATGCTCATTTACGGGGATTCGATTACCCAGCCGGAAGATTACTATCCTGCCAAGGATTTTGACGAATCTTACACACAGTTGATTATCAGCGGTATGAAGGGCAATGCAATGTCCAGTAGCAGAAGCGGAGCCCAGTTGCCAGATGTAATGCAGTTTCTCCCCAACGAAGTCCCTATCCTGAAACCCGAGTTCGTAATGATAACTATAGGGACGAACGGCGGCCTCACGGCAGAGAATCTCTCAGCAATGATAGAATTCATTCTCGCTCAAGGATGTACACCCATTTTGAACAATATCCCATGTAATGAGAGAGGAACACAAATATCCACCAATCAGTTGATCGAATCCATCAGGCAGAAGTACGGCCTGAAAGGCTGCAAGTTCGATCTTGCCACTTCTCTTGCGGGAGACGGCATGGAAGTGGATAAGTCACTGATGTTCTGGGAAGATTATGAAGGAGATCCATACTATAACGGTATTCAGGTCTGGCATCATCCAAATGCCTTGGGTGGCCGGCGTATGTACGAACGCGCTCTGATAGATCTCCCTGAATTGTTTCAATAGATTCTGATATATGAGGCGATTGCTCTTGATTATCCTACCTGCTCTGTTGTCGTTGACTATGCATGGACACACCATCAAGGCAATCGACCTGAAATCAGAATACCAGGCAAACCCCATCGGAATAGATTATGCACCCCAGTTAAGTTGGAGGCTGACCGGTTCTGATTACGGAATACTACAGACTCACTATCGGGTACTTGTAGCCAGCAGTGAAGAGATTCTTTCGCAAGATAAAGGAGATATCTGGGACAGCGGTAAAGTCTCTTCCAAGGAGTCGTCATCCATTTCCACCTCCCATCTGACACTTGAAAGCAGGCAACGGTACTTCTGGAAGGTAAAAGTATGGCAGTATGAGAATGAGTCAGAATGGTCTGATTCCTCATGGTGGGAAATGGGTTTGACACGTCAGACAGACTGGCAGGGCGGATGGATTGGATACGCCCCCGGGATGAGCGGACGGGTTCTCTACTTCAAGGGATTATACTGGTCCGAAACGGGAAAGACGATTGCCCGTGCAAGGGCATATGTGGCAGGAATCGGATTCCACACCTTCTATGTCAACGGAGAAAAGGTGTCGGACGCTGTTCTGGCTCCTGCCCAGAGTACCTACAGCAAGCGGATTTATTACGAAACCTACGACCTTGACAAGCTGATTCGTCCTGGAGCAAACAGTTTTGTAATACCGGTCGCTCCTGGATGGTTTGGCGCCCAGCGACTACGCATTCAGGTGGAAATTACATACACCGACGGAACATTCATCCTACTGAATACAGACAACTTCAGGCATGTTACAACCGGGCCGATCGTACAGGCATCTGTGTTTGACGGCGAAACTTATGATGCACGGGAAGCCCGGGAATCCATTTGGCGGCCCGACACTCCGGTGGGGTTAATTGACAAGGAATGGGCATGGGCCCACAACACCGATGATCCCACCGGTGAACTTCATTCCGAAAGAGTGGAACCGATACGGGTCGTTGAGACTGTTAAACCGGCCATGGTTGCCAGGCCTTTAGACGGCATCTATGTTTTTGACGCTGGCAGAAATCTTGCCGGCTGGGTCTCATTAAGAGTTAACTGTGAGAGAGGCGTTACTATCCGGCTGCTTTTTTCGGAAACACTACGGGAAGACGGAACAGTAAACCAAGACAACCTGCGCAATGCAAAAGCTTGCGACAGCTACACTTGTTCCGGCTCCGGCGAAGAGAGGTGGGAGCCGTCGTTCACATATCACGGATTTCGTTATTTTCAAGTTGAGGGCTTGCCGTACGAGCCTTCTGCCGAAGACTTCGAGGTTAAAGTGATACGGACCGATGTGCATACCACAGGCGGTTTCTCCTGCTCCGATGAATTGGCTAACAGCATACATATGATGGCGGTCAATACAGAAGCGAGCAACCTTCATAGCGTGCCTACCGACTGCCCCCAGAGAGACGAGCGTATGGGGTGGCTCAATGATCTTACCGTCAGCCATGAGATTGCCATGTTCAATTTTGACATGGCACGCTTCTTCCCAAAATTCGCACAAGACATAACTGACACACAGGACGACAAAGGACGTATCACCTGTGTGGCTCCTTTCCGCTTCGGTATGCGGCCAGCCGACCCGGTATGTGCAAGCTACCTGCTTCTGCCGGCTATGGCGTATGTACTATATGGCAATCGTCAGGCAATAGAAGATCAATTCGAAGGAATGAAGGCTTGGACAGATTACCTTAGGAGCAGAACAGTTGACGGGCTAGTCGATTATAGCTACTATGGTGACTGGTGTCCGCCCTGGGAATTCCTCGCAAATCCGGGGACCGGTGTTTCACGGGACACTCCCGGGTTGATGATTTCAACAGGATATCTGTATTACTGTGAAAAACTCATAGCCGATATGGCCAACGTCCTTGGGCGGACCGATATGGCCGAGGAATACAGAGAATATGCAAGCCAGACACGTCTGGCATTCAATCGCGCTTATTGGAACGAAGAGAAAGGAGGCTATGCCTCAAACAATCAGGCATCAAATGCATTTGCCGTATATCTTGGCCTTGCAGATGACAGGCAGGCCGCACTTGCTATGGAGAATATTGTAACTGATATCCGTAAAAGAGGTTGGCATCTGACTACCGGCAACTTGTGCACAAAGTATTTACTCGACGTCCTTGCAGACGGAGGATATGTAGATGATGCCTGGGAATTGGTTACCCAAACCACATATCCCAGTTGGGGATATATGCTCAGCAAAGGCGCGACCACGGTGTGGGAACGGTGGGAATATCTTACCGGAGATGCGATGAATTCCCATAATCACCCTATGCTGGCCACGGTTGATGCATGGTTCTATCGTCATATCCTCGGTATCAATCCATCTTTTGACAATCCTGGTTTCTGCCGCTTCTCTCTTAAGCCTTGCATTCCAAAATCTTTGGAGTGGGCAGATGGTTCGCTTGATACGGTAAAAGGAACAATCCGGAGCTCATGGAAGAAAAAGGGACATAATCTGATATGGAGTGTTGACATTCCTGCCGGGACTATCGCTGATTTGAGCATTCCATCTGCAAACGGCAGATTCGTTCTCTGCAATGGGAAACGTGTAAAGACGCCAGGCAGCAATGGTCGCGCGTTTCTTTCACTGGAATCAGGACATTACGAGATAAAGAGTAGAATATAATCGATAATGAAGCGGTTTCTGCAAATAATTCTGTCATCATTTCTGGTAGTGTTTTCATTGCAGGTCGGAGCACAAACCCAAATTGTGCCAATTGCTCCTGATATAGAAACACTTACACGCCCATTTTCTCCAGATGACGAGGATTCGTTCAGGGAGCCGGATAAGGTCTTTTCCCCTGAGATATGGTTCTATTTTATCGGCGGTAATATATCAAAAGAGGGAATCGATGCCGACTTGAAAGCCATTTCCTATGCAGGCTTTTCCGGTATTCAATGGTTCCATGGAGATGGAGGTGTCTGGCCTGCGACAGAACGGCAGATAAGGGCATTGTCTCCTGAATGGGAAGATATCGTCGGATACCTCGGGCAAAAGGCAGACAGCCTCGGCCTGCGTTTTGCGCTCCAGACTTGCCCTGGCTGGTCGATGGCCGGCGGCCCTTGGATCAAACCGGAAAAAGCAATGAGACAACTGGTCTGGTCCAGGACGGATGTCGATTGCGGACATAAACCAAACATATCCATACCCAGGGGAGAACCTTCTGTCGAAGAGTGGAGAGACTACCGTGACATTTGCGTTCTGGCATTTCCGACACCGCTTGGGGATACGGGCGAAAGACTTAAGCCAACAGTCTTGGAGGCCTGTGATGACCAGTGGAAGGCTATGATAGAGGGTTCGAATGGTGGCGTCATCTTGAACGCCGGTTTTACTAATGTGGTAAGGTTTTCCCTTAAAGAGGGAGAAGTAATCCGAACGATTCATCTTCCGCCTATCAACAGCATTTCTGATGCCTGGTGCTATGACCCAGGAATACGTATCAAACTCACGGCTACAGTTGCAGACAAGGAGCATATACTGGCGGACGCCGATTTACCGATGAGTAATTGGCAGGATGGTGTCCCGATTGACTTTGAATTGGCGTGCAACGAGATCGAGAATGCCGATTATTATACCTTCACTGTGATTAATGCTCATCCAGGCATCCTGTCCTTCGTGGAATTCATGTCGGCTGCTCACAAAAATTGTTGGCAGGGCGAGGCAGGATGGACTTTGCTCGCCAAAGAACCCTGTCAGGAGCATACGTGTCAGAACCCTTTGGCATTCATCAATTCCGGGGAGATTCTGGACGTCACGGACAAAATGGATGCGAACGGAAAGCTCGATTGGACAGCCCCGGAAGGAAATTATCCTGAAGGGAAGTGGACGATACTGAGATTCGGACATGTGAACTCGGGCAGGAAAAACGGACCAACGACGCCAGAAGCTACCGGCTGGGAATGCAACAAATTTGACGCAGAGGCTGCAGAAATACAGTTCATTAACTATGTCGGCAGGTTGCAGGACGGCCCTTTGAACGGAAAGGCAAAAGGGATGTTGATGGACAGCTGGGAATGCCGAACCCAGACCTGGACGTCGAATATGGAGGAGATGTTTCAATCATCCGTCGGGTATTCATTGAAAGACAGACTGCCCGCAATCATAGGTTATGTTGTTGACAGCCAAGAAGAGACGAGCAGGCTCCTGATTGACTGGAGAAGATTCGTGGATGGATTGTACCGCGAAAACTTTTTCAAGAAGATGACGGATCTCGCACACGAAAAGGGTCTGGGAGTACAATACGAAACCGCAGGGGCGGATGTCGTTACGATGGATCCCCTTGCATACTTCCAATACGCGGATGTCCCTATGTGTGAATTCTTCCAGCCCATTGCGGTGGGTTATGTCGGTGATCTGGATTTCAAACCCATAAAACCAACTGCTTCCGCTGCACACATCTACGGAAAGCCAAGGGTTGCGGCAGAAAGCTTTACAAGTTTCAATCTTTCTTGGGATGAGCACTGGCAGGTTCTGAAAGAGGTGGCGAACCTCAATATGTCGGAGGGTGTTACTCATAATGTGTTCGCAGAATACACCCATAATCCCCAAATCGGCTTTCTCCCACCCGGAACCACATTCGGCAGTGCAATCGGCACACCATTCCTCAGGGGACAGACATGGTGGAAATATATGCCCTGGTTTACGCAATACCTCGCCAGGACAAGTTATATGCTGGAGAGAGGCCGGCCTGTTTCAGATGTATTGTGGTATCTTGGTGATGAAGTGGGTCATAAACCTTTCCAACATACGGGCAATGGCGGTCGCCAGAGTGGGAGTATCCGTTTCCCGGACGGATTCAAATATGATTACTGCAATCCGGATGCACTGCTCAGAAGACTGGGTGTAGAAAACGGGAAGATTTGCACTCCGGAAGGTGTTTCTTATGAGGTGCTATGGATTCCCGAAAACGAGAGAATGCTGCCTGAGACAGTTAGGAAAATTGAAGAGTTGGTTCGAAACGGTGCAAAAGTCATAGCAAACGCCCCTATATCTCCTGCAACTTTGAAAGATGATGCTGACAAACTATTGGAAAGTGCAGTGTCCGACCTGTGGGGTGCAACCGTAGAGGGGGTTAACAAGGTGGGTAAGGGTTATCTGGTTGTCGGAATGAAGTTGGCCGATGCTTTGAAGGCATTAGGACTCAAGCCGCATTTCTGGGATAATGGAGCCAGTGTCCTTTGGTCAGAAAGAACCATAGACGGAGCGCGCTGGTATTACCTCGCCGCTCCGGTTGGTGGTGGTTTCCACGGCCCGGTCCGCCTGGAAGGTAAGGGCAGGGCCGAATGGTGGAATCCCGTAGATGGCACCATCAAGTCTCTTAGAACCAAAGGATGGGGACGAATGAAAACAATCACCCTTGATCTGGAACGAGCTGAAAGCGGTTTTGTCGTTTTCCGGGGACGATCTTCCAGGCCTGTGGCCTCTCGGACAAGGGCTTTCGAAGAAAAACGGCGTCTGACAAGCATCAAACTGGAAGACTGGCGTGTAAGTTTTCCGGAAGGATGGGGAATTATTGGTGGTCCGATTACTCTTGATGACCTGAGGCCGTGGAAGGATCTTGACCTTGGAGACGAGGGCAAAGCCTTCTCCGGGACTGCTACCTACGAGACTCGCTTTGAAGTAAATAAAGATCTGATTGGGAAAGAAATGGTATTGAATCTCGGTAACGTAGAAATGATTGCGGATGTGATAGTAAACGGGAAGAGTGCCGGCGTCCGCTGGACACCCCCTTACCGGATGGATATCAGCTATTTGATTACCGAAGGAAAGAATACCCTGACTGTTTATGTGACAAGCACCTGGTACAACCGTCTGGCCTACGATGCGTCCCAACCGGAACCACTCAGGAAGACTTGGACAATCGCCGGACCTGAAGCCGGCAGTCCATTACACGATTCAGGCCTTCTCGGCCCCGTGTCCATTGACGTGTTTAATTGATTTTAATCCAGCCGAATTCCCACCCGCCCAGAGAGGGAATATCCAAAATGACATCAGTGCCTTCGAATTTGGCCTTGAGCCAGATGTCGCGTTTCCCCGGTCGCTTCCATATATACTTCTTCGGTAGGCGATCATCATACGTCCCGAGGGGGCGTATGCGAAGTTTCAAGTGCTCCTCTTCTGCGAGGGAACAAGACAGTAGCGATACGGAGCGAAGCCGTCCCTGTGTGTCCGACCGTGGAACTATTGCAACTTGGGCAACACTTTCCAAAACTGCTTGAAGGGTGTTCCCGGAGGCCCAGTCAAATACCTGCGACAGTACAAGTTGCTCGGCACCGTTAATGTCGGAATTGAACGACGGTACTACGGCAATTCTCCTTCCGCTTCCGGATATTTTCAGGGCGATTTGATTCCACGCTCTCTGTAGCCTTGCGCCATCTATCGTTACATCATCAATTATTGGCGGGGACACATCCAGATATCCTTCCAGTAGACCACGCTGCGCCCATTGACTCCATGTATGCGCATCGGTAACAATATTCTTCCGAGTTAGCAGTTCGGAAGTCTCCTGATCGTTCATACCTGCGGCACATTCGTTATCGACCATCAATACAGGACTGTGAGGATCTTCCGGCGCAAAAGGAAGCCCCAGATGCGCAATCCCGAAAGCGGTATTGCCAGCGTTGGTATATGTCCAAGCCCATGGACGTTCTTCTGGCCGGACATTTCGTACGCACAAGTTGGGGCTCATATAAGGATCGATTCCGGTCGGCATTGCATTCAAGTTGAAGTCGGCATAATCCTTGGCAAAGGGTTTCAGCTCAGCAAGCGACTTAAAATAATGGCTTGCGTACCAATCCATAGGTTCTTCTGCTGAACAAATAATGGCATAACTCATCTGTGTCGCACCCATTGCAAGGTAATAAAGTGTCTCCAGACAGACTCCTTGTGCGGACTTCCCGGTCGCCTTGTGCAAGTATCCTTCAACCTCAGGCGCGATTTCTACGACATCATCCGGCAGCCGCCGTATTTCACGGGCTATCTCCAAGCCTTTTTTTAATATGCCTCTTGGTGATGCATCGCTGTAGAACAATTCTCCCGGCCGGACAGGAGGAACGAGACCGGTTTCTTCTTCCATCGCCTTCAGCATAGGAATCCAGTCCCATCCCTCAAGCATATTGTGATGGAAATAGTTGTGTTGAAGCCCGACCCTGGTCCCCGGAGATACTTTGTGAACACTTAGGGCAATTACTCTTGCCAAATTGGCCAGGCTTTCCTGTCCAAAGGCAATCCACTGGCGTCGCAGAGTTCCTTCTCCGTCATTTCGGTCCAATGCTTCAACAAGTGCCTCCCTGTTAAAATCATATCCGTATTCATTGTTGAAAAGAGAGATGCACGTTTCGCAGAAGCATCCCTCCATTGCCGGTGGATGCTGCGACATCCTCATATCATCATCCAGATACAAGCTGTATGGTTGGCAAGCCTTTGCATATGGGACGAATGCCTTTTCCATAAAGGCCAAATATGCCTCCTGCCGTGGGCAGTTGACCGACATAGTCTTTTCTCCGTTTGCCCCCACCATTGTTCCCCAATGGATGGTGGAATCTTTTTGATAGCCATCTGGACTAAATACAGTTGCGCTGTCGCCGTGGCCAATCACAACTACTTGAAGGGATGGGATGATGCCAATTCTGCGAAGACGGTCTGCTATAATACCCATCTGGGTAGCCGATGAATCGTGAAATGAAAGACATCTGGTTGCGGGAAGACTTCCGCAGAACCACACTTCGTCACAGAAATCATATTGAAGCAATGCGTCAATCAGTTGCTGCGAGAGTTCCGGATCCATATGATGCTCCGGCCATAATCTTATCATCATACGAAACAAAGAGGTGTCTCTATGATTATGTCCGGCAGCATATCCATTGACAGTCATTGTCAATGCGATAAATACAAGGATGCCAATGCGTAAAGGTCTTCGGACAAGCATATTCATAGTTATTTCACTTCAAAGATATCGCAGTTGCCGGGAGTGAGAATAAACAACTGGTCATAGGCTTGGGCAGGAACGCTTGTGCCGTCGAGCCGCACCAATTGCACACAGTCGTCGGTTTGGATTTGCACGCGCCACTCTTCTGCAGGACTGGTGTTGACAAACATTACAAAGTGACGATTCCCGTTTTTGATTTCAGAGACCAATCCGCATCCTTTCTCGCTTTGTATCTTGGTAAAATGTGAAGGGAGTTGCGTTAAGGGGTGGGTGCCAACGGGGACGGTTTCGGCTATGTGACTGACTCGCTTTACGGTGCAACCATCCCATACGAAGGCACGCTTCTGAATCTCTTCGTTCATCTGACGTACCAGTTCATAAACAGGGGAACGATGGCCGTCGATTGTGATGGGCGCCTGATGAAAATCCCATTGCTCAGTACCTGGATTCCAATAGGTGAAGTATTGAAGCAGTTGTGCACCATATGCCAAGTTGCTGTACATCTGCAATCGCAAATGGTCGATAGTGGGGATAGGGTAAGGACCATGGGCAGTGGCTAAGGCAAACGCCCAGAAGGGCTTACCTGTACGTCTGCATTCGGCACTGATTAGTTCCAAATTGTCATACCAAGAAGGACTGAGTAAACAATGATCGGGGCCAATGTGAACCGGGTAATAGTCGAAGGATAATTGCGGAAGATTCACTTTCTTATTAAACAGCTCTAAGTGCTCTACATATGCGTCATGCCCGAAAGCATGTACGGGCAATAAGTTCAAATAACAAGGATGTATGCTATCAACACTATAGATGCGGCTAGCCCATTCGCCAATAGCATCCAGCGAATCGTTGCCGGGCTCGTCACAGAGAAAATAGCCGCCCAATCCCGGATGATTCATTACTTTTTCGACTGTCTCTTCAGGTGCTGTCTTCAACTCGGGGCACATGAAAATTGATTTCATACCCACTTGGGCACAAAGATCAAGTGCCTGTATGGCATCCTCGTAGCTATAAATATGTGCGAAAGAAAAGTCGAATCCTGCCTCACGCATCTCGCGATAATGTTCAAGGGTAGCGTGTTCGCCGGGAGGAATACTATACCATCCCAGAATGGGTATATGAGGAACGGCTTTTTCTTGTTTGTTTGGGGAGCAAGCAGCGGCAAGGCAACAACATAATAATAGGATAAGCTTCTTCATAAGAATAGTGTAATTGACATCATAAAGAGTCTGTTATTCTCCAAATATACTCTCCTGGAACGACAGATTATCATGCCCTATAGTAATTGCA